>Ga0209603_1000508_pt1 | contig 47246 bp, 57 predicted proteins | sample COGITO_mtgs_1206_FD_184812 | JGI IMG/M metagenome (GOLD analysis project Ga0209603, IMG submission 184812) | Pelagic marine microbial communities from North Sea - COGITO_mtgs_120607 (SPAdes) (version 2) | ecosystem: Environmental > Aquatic > Marine > Epipelagic ...
TTTCGTTAGAGTCTTAAAGATTCTTAAGCCTAAATATTTCTTATTAGAAAATGTCCGAATGAAAAAAGAATCTCAGGATATTATTAGCGAGTATCTTGGGGTTGAACCAGTAGCAATTAATTCTAATTTGGTTAGCGCACAGAATCGCTACAGATTATATTGGACTAATATTCCTTTTGATATGCCAGAGGATAAAGGAATTATACTTGCTGATATTCTGGAGGATGGAGTAACAGACAGAGAAAAATCACATTGCCTTGATGCTAATTATTTTAAGGGTGGGAATCTTAAAAGTTACTTTGAGAAACACAGAAGACAATTAGTATTTAATAATAAAGGTGGCGCAATCAGAGGTCGCTATAATAAAGATGGAAAGATTCAACAACAATTAGAACTTAGACCTGATGAAAAAACAAATACATTAACCACAGTACAAAAAGATAATGTAGTTGTTAGTGGTTGTATTCAAGTAGGCGAAGCAGATATTAAAGGACACGATATATTAAAAAGAGTTTATAGTCCTAAAGGAAAATCACCTACTATTACTGCTCACGCAGGTAAAGGTACAGTACCTAAAATTATTAATAAATGTATCCAAGTAGGTGAGGCAGACTTAAAAGGATTTGATATTATCAAAAGAGTTTATAGTCCTGAAGGCAAAGCACCTACACTTACAACAATGGGTGGAGGACACAGAGAACCTAAAGTAATTGTTAATGAATTAACTTGGAGAAAACTAACACCATTAGAGTGCGAAAGATTACAGACTGTTCCTGATGGATACACTGAAGGAGTATCTAATACTCAAAGATATAAAATGTTAGGTAATGGGTGGACAGTAGATGTGATCGCTCATATTTTAAAAGGAATCAAAGAAGAAGAAGAACCGCAAGCAATAGATGATTATTATATGGCTTTACAAGATTGAGAATAGAGTTTACCAAAAGGATACGGAAGAATACAATGCACTTCCTGTTCGTTGACATTGTTAAGGTAAACTTACTAGCAGTTGGTAGTCTGCTTATCAAAACTACCCCTAATTATTAACTAAGGAGAAGGGGATATGCAACAACACGTTTTAGAATATAGCAAAGAAGAAGTCAGAGAAGCAGTAGACATTGCAATAGGTGATGATGGTCACAAGAGCAATGAAGTTATAGAGATACTCGAACATTTTAAAAATGAAGAACAACAACTGAGAGGTGTAAAATGAAACTTAAAAAACTATTAGAAATAAATGCAATGTGTGAAGAAGAAAAGTTACCGTGGGATGTGCAAGAATCTTTTGATTATGATTCAAATAATCTTGGACTTACAGATATACTTGAAATGGATATTGTACATTTTGTTAGAGCATTTAAATTGTTAAATAAAAAAGCAGTTGCTTCTAAGCGAACAACAGCTACGGAAAAATTTCTTTCCATCCCACCATTTAATAATAAACCAAGCAAAGTAGCATTGAATTTAATTGCAGGTAAATTACACATAGCTGTTAATGAACTAGAGGAGTACATAAATAATGACTGAACGTAAATTACCTTTTGCTTGCAAAGTAATAGATAAAAAACCTGTTGAAGTAGCCAATAGATTTACTGGTGATACAATAACTATACCGCCTGATGCTGTTGCAGTTTACGATACCATTATAGGTGCTGAAAGGATTAGAGATTACAAAACAATGCGCAAAGGTTTAGATTGGTTTATTGCAAATGAGCCTGATGCATATATGACATTACTAGATTGAACGGAGGCCTCAATGAATGAACTAATAACTTTTATTATCTGGTTGATTATTTACTTGGAGATATTTGGATGAATGAACAAAAAGAATACGATTGGAAATACAGAAGAACTAATTCTAAAGGTGATGTTATCTTTAGACATAATACAAATCAAACTGTAGAAGATGTTTGTAATTTTTTAGATGAATATAATATTGAATATGAAAAAAGATTAGGAGCAACAATGCTATGGATTTATTTTAATAATAAAAAGTACGCTTACTATTATACAACAGGAAAATGGGCGCCTTTTGCATCAGGAGGCTACCCAAAAAAACATTTTCACTCTAAAGGAATTGAAGATTTTTATAATAGATTTTTACTTTCTAATAAAAAATATGTTGTTAAAGAAACTGTTAAAGATGTAAAAGAAATATTAAATAAATTTAAAATAGAATATACAATTAAAAATTCAACTGTAACTTTAATTACTAAAGCTATACCAAGAGTTGATGGTAAAGGAAATAGAAAACGATTTACTTATGAGTACTGTATTGGAACAGGAAAATGGAGAGAAATAAAATTTAATAACACAAATATAAATTATTATAATTCTCAAGGCATAAAACATTTTGTAATTAAATATTTTCAAGCTACAGAAAAAGAACAGTTAAAAGGATTTCAAAGTTATGAATGAAATAGAAAAGATAGATTATGTTTCAGGTACAATTAAAGAAACTCTACAGGCTATGGAGGATGACATAGGTAACTTACCTCAATGGCAATTAGAAAACTCTTTAGAGTTACTTAAAGATTTAAAAGAGCCTTACTTGATAGCTATAAAAAATAAAATAAACTCAGGACAATTTTAATATAGGATTGAACGCACTATGAATAAACTAAATAAACTTTATCAAATTGAATCTGCTTTAACTACGTGCAGTCTAAGTATACCTATGGGATTAAGAAAAGAATCTCAATTAGGTATAGCTCTTAATAATGTAGAAGAGCTAATTGAACTGGAAATCCAGGATCACGTTGAACGTGGTAATGCTGCAGGCATTGCTTTAAGTTACACAGAAGAGTACCAACAAATGAACAACGACATTAAACTAAAAGGAAAAGAAAAATGAAAAGAGCTAGAACTAAAAGATATGTAATGACAGTTAATAAAGGTGAGACTATAGAAGAGTATAGACTGGCTGTGTTAAGAGATACTATAAAGTTTATTAATAAACATATAGACCACAAGTTATATATTAAATGTCACGGAAGATTTGGTAAGAACAATCCTCACTTGGCTAAGTATACTAATCAACACGGTAATATTAACTGGAGAGATTGTAAGTTAGAAGACGCACAAAGAATAGATGTGTATCTTCACGAAAGATAAACCTGTGTAAAGAAGTGTTAAGATTTGTTAAGAGACATTGACAATTTCTTAATGCTTCTTTAAACTCTATAGAGCTAAGAAGGAACTTAATATATGAATGAAAAGAAAGTAAAAGCCTTAAGAAGAAAAATAAAACCGCTTCAAGTAGAATGGTTAAAGACGCTACTGAACGAAGAAGAGGCATCACAGGTCTCTATAGATAATATAGATGAGTTAGCTCCTACACAGGATTACTATATGGCTAATCGAACTATGTACCTTTCCTTTATGACTCCTAAATGGATAATGAAATATCTTAAAAAGTATCCTGAGATAAATTCTTTTGCAGAACTAAGTATCTATTATGAAGATTGGAGAACTAAGAATAGAGGAACTTTAAACTGGATACAATAATAGGAGTCACTAATGTTTAAAACAATAACAATAGGATTAGTAATTGCACTAATGATTAATCTTGTTAGTCTTAATATGTATAATCTATATATCCAACAAGAGTTTGAGGGTCAAGTTACTACCACTAATTATCTTAATACTAAGATCATTGAAGTTAAAAATAATCTATCCGAAATGCAAGCAGATTCAATCAGCTCTGTGTCTCGTTCAGAATTTGATAACACTATTGAAGATAGCAAAAGATTTATAGAGTATGAAGTAAGTATGTCTAGAAAATCTATTCAAGAATTTATTGATAGTCTTAATAAAGATATGGATCGCTTAAATACTATAAGTAATCTTAGCCAAAAGAACGATGAGTATTTCCAGGAACAGCTTGAATTAATTCTTTATGAACTAAAAAACTTACAGACTCCAGAGGTAATAGATACTCCTGTAATTGAACCAGAAACTATAGAGCCTGCAGTAGTTGAAAAAAAAGAAGAAGTAGTTGAGCCTGTTGTTGTTGAAGAGTGTTCATATGCTTTACAGAAAGGCAGACAAAATAGCACTAAAGGAATTCAACGTACAGTAGATAGCCTTAGAAAAAAAGGTAACTATAATTTATCTGTATTGTTTAATATTAACACACAAGGTATAGCAGAAGACCTATCAGTACAGTCAAATGCTGCACCTTCAAAGTTAGAAAAAGCTGTACAAAAGTATGTTTCTAGGTTAAACTTTATACCTAAAGATACAGTTGTTACTAACTGTGAAATGAGTTTTAATTTGAATGTAACATAAACGAGGAAAATAAAGATGGCAGAAGAAAATACATTTAACGCGGGAAGCGGAGTCGGTGAAGTTACAGGTCGTGCTTACTATGCAAATGTAACTACACCTAATACAACGTTCGATGACAAGTGGGAAGTTAGTCTAGTATTAGATGACGAAACTTTAACTGAGTTTGAAAATAGAGGACATCCTATAAAAGAAAAAGACTTTGGTAGGTTTGTTCACTTCAAAAGAAATGTAGATAAGAAAGGTGGTGGTCAAAACACTAGACCTATTCTTGTTAATGAAGAGCGTAAACGTGTTGATACTTTACCTAAAATCGGTAACGGTTCTTTAGTAAAAGTACAGTACGGTGAGTACGCTTGGAACTATCAAGGTAAAGCAGGTAAAGGTAGAGACTTACGAGCTATTCAATTACTAGACTTAGTAGAGTACAATGAGCCTGATGGTGCGGGTATGTACGATGAAGGAGAGTTTTAGGATGACTGATGAACAGAAACCTTTTATTACTATTGATGATGTGCAGATTTCGGTAGAAGATTTACCAGAAGAAGCACAAGGTATCTTTGGTAGGATACAAAGACTTAATCAAAAGAAAGCAACGTTAGCTCTTGATATGGAAGAGATAGATGCTAGTCTTAATTTCTTTTCAAGCAGAATCATAGCTATTGTTAATGCTGATGCTAAACCAAAAGAGGAAGAGGAAGAAGCAGTTAAGTCTAATAACTAAGCGTGTTACAAAGCTAGGCATTTCTTAACATAATGTACGAATTATGAAGATAGATTAAGAGGTGTCTAGCTTTTTTATTAACTAAAATATTTGGGGAACAACATTGAATACAGAAAGTACTTTTATTAAACACATACCTTGTGATGCCTGTGGCAGTAAAGATAACAACAGTTTATATAGTGATGGGCATACTTATTGTTTTGGTTGTGAGACTAGAACATCACCAGAAAGAATTGGCATTATAGATAATAAATCTTCAGTAAGTTTTTTACCTACAGATAAAAATAGTTTTTTACATTCTTATAAAGGATCATACAATGCTCTTGAAGACAGGAAGATTAGTCTTAAAACTGCTAAAACTTTTGGGGTTTTATCTAGCCCCAATAAGCACGTGTATCCTTATTATAATAATAACGAGATTGCAGCTACTAAAACTAGAGAGATAGATACTAAAAAGTTTTATTCCAACGGTAACTTTGAAGGCACAGGATTATTTGGTGAGCAGTTGTATAGAAATACAGGCGGTAAATACTTAACTATTACTGAAGGTGAGTGCGATGCTATGGCAGTCCATCAAATGTTTGGAGGTAAGTGGGCCGTTGTTTCTGTTAGAGGAGCTTCATCTGCAATCAAAGATATAAGAGACAGTATAGAGTTTGTAGAAGCTTATGAAAATGTAGTGCTTGCATTTGATAACGATAAGGCAGGACAAGATGCAGCCAAGAAGATAGCCCGCATATTAAAGCCTAACAAAACTAAGATACTTTCTTTTCCCACAGGCTTTAAAGATGCTAATGATATGCTTAAACAAGGGAAGTTTGAAGAGTTTACAAAAGCCTGGTGGGAAGCTAAAACATATACACCATCAGGTATCCTAGAACTATCTAGTAAAAAAACAGATTGGTTACAACGAGAAGATAAAGAAAGCGTACCTTATCCGTGGTCAGGTTTAAATGATAAACTTTACGGTATGCGCAAAGGAGAGTTAGTTACTCTTACTGGAGGTACTGGTTTAGGTAAGTCTAGTGTGACTAGAGAACTAGAACATTGGCTTATCAAAAACACTACAGATAATGTAGGCATTGTAGCTCTAGAAGAGAACTGGCTTAGAACTGCTGACGGAATAGTATCTATCGAAGCTAACGATAGAATCTATTTAGCTGAGAAAAGAAACAACTATAGTAGTGAACAATTAGAAACTTTATTTGACAATGTAATTGAAGATGGTAGAGTGTTTATCCACGCGCACTTAGGTGCAACTAATATTGATGAGATCTTTTCTAAACTTAGATACATTATAGTAGGCTGTGAATGTGAATGGGTAGTAGTTGATCACTTACATATGCTTGTAAATGTAATGACAGAAGGCGATGAAAGAAGAGGTATTGATAGTTTAATGAATCGTCTTAGATCTTTAGTAGAAGAAACAGGTGTAGGTATGATACTGGTATCTCATCTTAGAAGAGCAGCAGGTGAGAAAGGACACGAGCAAGGTATTGAAGTATCTTTATCTCACTTAAAAGGATCACAAGGAATATCACAACTATCAGATTGTGTAATAGCCTTAGAAAGAAATCAACAGGCAGATAATCCAGAAGAAGCTAACACAACAAGAGTACGAGTTTTAAAATCTAGATACACAGGGGATACTGGATTAGCTTGTAGCTTAAAATATAATATAAATACAGGAAGACTTTATGAAACAGACCTTGATCTCTCTCCCCAATCAAATAGCTCATCACCGTTTTAAAAAAGTAATATTTGATGTAGAAACAGATGGATTAGAAGGGAACACAATACACTGTATAGTAACCAAAGTAATTGGGGGTGAGACACAACTGTTTCCCCCTGATAACTTACAGGCAGCAGTAGATATATTAACCAGTGCTGATGTGTTAGTAGGCCACAACATCATAGGCTTTGATATCCCTGTTATTAAAAAACATTTCGATGTTACCTTGACTAACCATATCGAAGACACTTTAGTAGTATCCCGCTTAGTTAATCCTGTTCTTACAGGAGGACACAGTTTAGATAATTGGGGTTACTTACTCTATCCTAACGATGCAGAAAAAAGAAAAGCAAAACAGCCTGATAGTTGGGATGAGTATACAGAAGAAATGGGTAAGTATTGTATACAGGATGTAGAATTAAATGCAGATATTTATTATGCTTTACTTAAACAAGTAGAAGAGTTTAGTCAAGAGTCTATTGATCTTGAACATTCAGTAGCTAAGATAATTAAAGAGCAAGAAGTTAAAGGCTTTATGCTTGATGAAAAGAAAGCTACCTTATTGTCTGCTAAGTTACAGTCTAAGATGGCTACCCTTGAAAAAGAAGTACACGAAACTTTTAAACCTAAATGGGTAGACGATAGATTAATAACTCCTAAGTTTAATAAAGATGGTTCGTTATCTAAAGTACCTAAGTTAACTGATGAAGAACTTATTAAAGTTAAAGCTACTGACTACGAACCTTTTATGCGGCAGAAGTGGGTAGAGTTTAACCTTGCTAGTAGAAAACAAATTGGTGAATACCTTATAGACTTTGGATGGAAACCAAAAAAGTTTACACCTACTGGTCAGCCTATTGTAGATGAAACTACTTTAGAAAGAGTTAAAGGTATACCAGAGGCTACACTTATAGCTGAGTTTATGATGCTACAAAAACGAGTAGCACAAGTTAGCTCTTGGTTAGAGTTAGCTAAAGATGGAAGAGTACACGGCTTTGTTATACCTAACGGAGCTATCACAGGAAGAATGACGCATCGAAATCCCAACGTTGCTCAGACACCAAGCTCGCATAAACCTTACGGAAAAGAATGTAGAGAATGTTGGACAGTACCTGCAGGATATAAGTTAGTTGGTATAGATGCTTCAGGTCTTGAACTTAGAGTATTAGCACACTATATGAAAAATAAGGATTACATAAATGAAATTATCTCAGGAGATATTCACAGCACAAATCAATCACTTGCTGGCCTTGAACAGAGAAGCCAGGCTAAAACTTTTATCTATGCACTCATATACGGAGCAGGAGATTCTAAAATTGGAAGCGTGGTTGGTGGAAATTCAAAAGTCGGTGCATCACTTAGAAATCGTTTCCTCAACAATCTCCCATCACTTAGAAATCTTACAACTAGCGTTGAGCGAGCAGCAAGTACACGTAAGTACCTTAAAGCATTAGATGGTAGACATATACATATAAGAAAAGTTTACTCATCTTTAAATACTTTATTGCAAGGAGGCGGTGCAGTTATTATGAAGACTGCTTTAGTACTATTACATAATAGAATTAAACAACTAAATCTCGATGCTAGTTTTGTAGGTAACATTCACGATGAATGGCAGATAGAAGTTAGAGAAGATCAGGCTGAACAAGTAGGACAGCTAGGAGTACAGGCTCTTAAAGATACTACAGAAGTATTAAAACTTAATTGCCCTTTAGATGGAGAGTATCAAATAGGAGATAACTGGAGTGAAACACACTAAACAGCTTTACCTTTTTGAAGAAGAAGATTCTTATGTAGAGGATACAGAAGGACATACTTGTATTAAGTGTAATACTTATAAAGAAACTTCAGAGTTTCCTTTTAGAGAAACAGTAGGTACATCACGAAGATCTATATGTAGAGACTGCACTTCTATTCATACTAAGATAGTAAAAGAATTAAAACAACAATATCCTAAACCTTTTGATCCTAACTATACGTGTCCTTGTTGTGATAAGATGGAAGAAGAACTAAAAGAATATGGTAGATGGCAAGACAAATCTGTTTGGGTATTAGATCACGATCATTCAACTAATACTTTTAGAGGATGGATATGTAATAATTGCAACAATGCACTAGGAAGATTTGAAGATAATACAGAAACTTTAGATAGAGTTATAAAGTATTTAAATAAACACAAGGAAAACTTATGAAGAAATTAGATACAGTAGTAGAAGACATCTATAAAGAAGTATCTAAAATTAGTGACGGTAAAACTTTAAAGGTTACTGAGAAACAATTAGATGAATTTGCAGCAGGTATGAAGTCAGCAATGAAACATTGGCTTACTCCAAGAGAAGTAAAGAAACCCTATTTACGTATGTCTAATATAGGCAGACCTGAAAGACAGCTTTGGTATGATATGAAGTTAGATCCTAAAGAAAATATTATAGATGCCTCTACTCAAATTAAATTTTTATATGGACATTTACTAGAAGAAGTTGTTTTGTTTTTAGTTAATTTATCAGGCCATAAGATAACAGATCAACAAAAAGAAGTTAAGATAAAAGGAATCAAAGGACATATGGATTGTAAGATAGATGGAGAAGTTGTAGATATTAAGTCAGCTTCTAACTTTGCCTTTAGAAAATTTAAAGATGGTACACTACCTAACAAAGATTCTTTTGGTTATCTTGCACAGCTTGCAGGCTACGAAGAAGCAGAACAATCTACAGGTGGAGGCTTCTTAGCTATTAACAAAGAGTCAGGGGAACTAAGTTTATTTAAACCTCAGAGTTTAGATAAGCCTAACATTAAACAAAAGATTGATACCCTTAATAAACAATTAAAAAAGAAAACACCTCCTGCTAGATGCCATGATACTGTACCTAATGGATCTTATGGTAACATGCAGTTACCTACAGAATGTAAATGGTGTCCACATAAATTTGTATGTCATGCAGATGCTAATGAAGGTAAAGGTTTAAGAACTTTTAAATACTCTACAGGCTTTACATATCTAACTAAAGTTGTACGTTTACCTAAAGTAGAAGAAGTGCATGCCTAGAAGATTTCCACGCAAGGTAAGGCCTAGAGAAAAGAATGTTCCTAAAGGATATGATAGTAAATGGGAATATACTTTACATCAAACTTTACTTAAGTCTTGGAATCATCATACAGATAAAGTACCTTACATTGTAGAACATAAGTATGAGCCTGACTTTATAAAAGATAAAATACTTATTGAAGCTAAAGGTAGATTCTGGGATCACGCAGAATATAGTAAGTACATCTGGATCAGAAAGTCTTTACCTGCTACAATGGAACTTATATTTTTATTTCAAAAACCTTATGCCCCTATGCCAGGAGCTAAGAAAAGAAAAGACGGTACTAAAAGAACTCACGCTGAATGGGCAGAAGCAAATAATTTTAAATGGTATAGTGAAGAAACTTTACCAAAGGAGTTTAAATAATGATTGAAAAAACAGGACTTGATGAAGAAGCATATAATGAATTATTAGAAGCAAGAAAAATTAATGAAAGATATAGACCAAGTGAATCTATTAAAAGAAATCCAACTCCTATAGACAAGCTTGAATATATAACAGAGTTACTATGTATTTATTGTGACAATAACTTTGAACCAGAAACTATTTCTTTTGATCCAAATGAAGGAAATCCTAGTTGGAAAGATTGTGAAGTAGCTTGTGCATATATTAGTGATATTAGAAAGGAGTTAAAATAATGACAGATGTAGTTAATAATCCAGACCATTATAATCAAGGAAAGATTGAATGTATTGATGCTATTAAAGCTATGCTAAGTACAGAAGAATATATTGGATATTTGCGCGGTAACTCACAGAAATATAGATGGAGATACAGATACAAAAACGGAGTAGAAGATTTAAAGAAAGCAGAATGGTATGAAGCTAGACTCTTAGCAACAATAGAAGATACAGAAGTGGAGTATTACAATGCTAAGTAGATTATTATACATGATACCTTTCTTTGGTATGGTAATAGGATCATACTTTATATGGAGTGCAGATATAAGAGCAGCATTAATTATGTCAGGTCTTGCATTAACACAAAGTTTAATATGTTTTGCTTATCTTACATTTCAAATTACAGTAAACGGAACAGAAGGAACATTAGAAGTAGAAGTAAAACTATGGGATGCTCTTATGCCTGTTATATTTTTAATGTTATCTTCTACAATATTTTTATTATTAACTTATCAAATAGCACAGGCATTTAGCTTATGAGTAATGAGATAAATATAAAAGCAATTTTTTTAAAAGAAAGCAGTCTTGAAATACCAGAGAGTCCTGACATTTTTTTTAATACTTCTAATGAAGTAGTTACTGAATTGAATTGTACATCTTCTTTTTCTTCTTTTGAAATTAACAATGAAGATAACTATGAAATAACTTTAGCTTTAGAACTTATAGCTAAAGATAAAACATACAATAAAATTTTATACATATTAAACTTTATTTACTCAGGATTTTTTAGTCTTAAAAATTATACAAAGCAAGAAGAAATAGATGAAGCATTGGCTGTAGATTGTCCTAACATAATATTTCCTTATGCAAGACAATATGTTTCTACAATCACAGGGTTAACTTCTTTACCTGTTTCTTTAATACAAGATATTAACTTTAAAAAATTATATTACAATGAAATTGGAAAGGAATACAAATGAACACTACTGAACTACCTACTAACTATCAACAGTTTATACATCTAAGCAGATATGCTAGATGGAATGAAGAACATCAACGTAGAGAAACTTGGGAAGAAACTGTAACAAGATACTTTGATTTTTTTGGAAAACAAATAGTACAAAATACTAAATTAAATAAAGTTGACTATGCTGTAATTAGATCTACATTACAAAAAGCTGTGTTGTCATTAGATGTTATGCCAAGTATGAGAGCATTGATGTCAGCAGGTAATGCTTTAGAAAAAGATAACGTAGCAGGATTTAACTGTAGCTATGTAGCTGTTGATACACCTAGAGCTTTTGATGAAACATTATACATACTTATGTGTGGTACAGGGGTAGGGTTTAGCGTTGAACGTCAATACATAAATCAATTACCAGATTTACCAGAGGATTTATTTCCTACAGATACTGTTATTAAAGTAGCTGATTCTAAGATTGGATGGGCAAAGTCCTACAAAGAACTTATGTCTTTACTATATGCAGGACAGATTCCTACATGGGATGTTTCAAACATTAGACCTTATGGTGCTAGACTTAAAACTTTTGGAGGCAGAGCAAGTGGCCCAGATCCTCTTGAAGAGTTGTTTGATTTTACTATTAATATTTTTAAAGATGCAATGGAGAAACAACAAAGAAAACTTCATTCATTAAACTGTCATGATTTGATGTGTAAGATTGCAGAAGTTGTAGTGGTAGGTGGAGTAAGGCGAAGTGCTTTAATCTCTCTTAGCAATCTCTCAGACAGTCGCATGCGTAATGCTAAGTCAGGTGCTTGGTGGGAAGATAATCAGCAAAGAGCATTAGCTAATAACTCTGTAGCCTATACAGAAAAACCAGACGTAGGTACTTTTATGCGTGAATGGTTATCTTTGTATGAATCTAAAAGTGGTGAGCGTGGTATCTTTAATCGTCAAGCTGCAGAGAAACAAGCATCAAAGAATGGTAGGCGAGAAGACTATAAAGACTTTGGTTGTAATCCTTGTAGTGAAATTATTCTACGCAATAAACAATTCTGTAATCTTACTGAGGTTGTAGTTAGAGAAGATGATGATATTAATACTTTAAAAACTAAAACAGAAGCAGCGACTATACTTGGTACATTCCAGGCTACGCTAACAAATTTTAGATACCTGACAAGTAAATGGAAACACAATACTTTAGAAGAGTCATTGCTTGGTGTATCACTTACAGGTATAATGGACAATGTTAATATGATAAATGGCAAGATAGATTTACAAGAGTTAAAAGATCTGTCAATATCCGTTAATAAAGTATGGGCTAAGAAACTAGGTATCCCCCAATCCGCAGCAATTACCTGCGTTAAACCTAGCGGAACAGTAAGTCAACTGGTCAATAGTGCTTCTGGTATTCACACTAGACATAGCCCATACTACCTTCGCACCGTCAGAGCAGATAAGAAAGATCCTTTAGCAAAATTAATGGTAGATGCAGGAGTCTATCATGAAGATGATCTTACTAAACCAGAACACACTTATGTCTTTTACTTTCCTATGAAGAGTCCTAAAGGTGCGCTGACTAGAAAAGATATATCAGCTATTGAACACTTAAATATCTGGAAGGACTATCAAGATAAATGGTGTGAGCATAAACCTTCTGTAACAATCTCAGTTAAAGAAGAAGAACAATTAGATGTAGGAGCTTGGGTTTATAAAAATCTAGATGAAACATCTGGTATCTCTTTCTTACCTTACTCAGATCATTCATATAAACAAGCTCCTTATCAAGAGATAACTTATAATGAATATAGAAAATGGTTAAAGAAAACTACAGACATAGTAGATTGGTCTAAGATAACAGAGTATGAGACAGAAGATAATACTGAAAATACTAAAGAGCTTGCATGTAGTGCAGGAACTTGTGAGATAATTTAATGGCAAGAATAAAAAGGGAAGAAGCAAAGTTGTTAGCGTATGCAATTTTGTTTAATAAACAAGGACAGTTAATTACTGAACGTACAAGTACAGACATTACACAATTAAAAAAACATTTAACTAAAGAAGATTTTAACCTGTTACAGTCCACAATGCGAAGCGCGACCAGAGAATTAGATAATGTACATAATAAAATAGAAGCGGATTTAAATGGGCGAAAAGCATAGTGATAGACTTTAAAAGTTTAATTGATCCTATGTCTGTTGAGGAATTTAAAACAGAATATAAAGATAAAAAATTCTGTGTTATTAAAGGAAATAGATTTAGAAGATTTATGTACAGTAATATTATTTCTTGGCATAGACTTTCTGATTACATTAATAATGATAGAGCAGTAGCAGGCATACAAGCTATACTACCCAATGGTAAAAAACTTTGTATGGAAAAAAATAATCTTTATCAAGGATCTAAAACTTCATGGGCTAAAAAAGATTACTTTGATAAAAAATATTTACATACTCTTTGGAATAACAATGGATCTATTATACTAACTAAAGCATCTATGCTTACTCAAAGTATTTCAGATATAGCAGAAGCTATAGAGACAGAGTTTAAAGGCGCATGTGATGCTCATTTTTATTGTAGTAGAAACTCTAAAGGAAAATCTTTTCGCCCACATATAGATCATGATGATAATTTTCTTGTACATTGCATTGGCTCAGTACAATGGACAGTCTGTAATAGTTTTGAAAACAATACAAAAGATGTAGAAACTTTTAAATTAACTGCAGGAGATATGCTTTACATTCCAAAAGGAATAGGCCATTCTGCTATACCCTTATCTAAAAGAATATCTATATCTGTTCCTTTATTAGAAGAAAAAAATATAGTGCCTATAAATAGAAACTTTTATAATTTTTAACTTCCTTGTTTAATAGTAATAGTAGAACTACTCCCTCCGTTGGTAGTTATTTGATTTACTTTTCCTTCTTGTTCTATTCTTATATTGTAAGAACCTGATTTGTCTACGCTCATCTCTAGTGTATCTTCTATAGCTCTTAAGAACTTTAAGTTTGTGTCAGTAACAAAGGTACTGATCTGCGTATCCTTATCATAACCTACTGCTGTTCCTTTAACTCCGTCTGCTGACAAAGCTTTCTCAGCTTTACCTAACTCATCTACTTCTTGAATAATGTCTAAGAGATCTTCTAGAAAGTTACCTGCCAAATAATCTACATCAAGCTCTGTATATTCTAAATCATCTTTAGCTAAAGCATCTTCTTCAAGTCCATCAAACTCTAAAAAGTCTACATCTAATAGATTATCTACAGCAGTAACTGATTCATCTGTTTGAATCTCTTTAGTCTCTGGAGGATTTACAATAAGCATATTGTCAATCATATCTAGTGTTAGGTCTAATACTACAGCAGGAGTAGGTGCTGTTTCAAAATTATAGACTGTAGTAGCCTCATAAGCTTTGTTAAGTATTACCTGACCTAAGGCCGTATCAACAGTTATCTCCCCACTTGCATTACCAAACTCATCAGGCAAAAGTATTACCAAAGCTTCACCAGTTTCTTTTACAGTTATTGTGAAGTCTGTCCCCCTTATTCCAATGGTTGCCGCGTGTGTCCTGATTGTAATATTATCTTTAGGTATGCGTGGCTTCTTACTGGATATAAATCTCCCGGTTCCTTTTACAAAATTAAGAGCCATACTTGACTTGCTAGGATTGACATCAAATACAAACTCATCAATAATCACATTGCTGTGTTCTGTTAAACGTATTGTTGTATCATCTCTAAACGTAACACCCATTCTACCTTGTGCAGTTTCTAGTTTGTCCATAGAGTTAAGCGAGAAATCAATCTCGCTCTTATAAGGTTTATCTCTTACTACTCTGGTATTTCCGTTTAATTGTGTAATGTTTCCAATATTAACATCCAACGCTTGTGCCTTGATCGTCTTGGTTAATGCAAACTGTACCGTTAGAACCAGTAGAAGTAACTTTAACCCAATCTGAATCTTGTGTGCTTTGTTGATCCACATCAAAGGCTCTTGAACTTCCTGTGTGTGTAAGGTGAAAATATCCCTGGGCATAACCATCTCCATCATAATTTACTGTATTACTATCGCCATCTATATTCATATAATTAGTAGCTGAATCCACATCAATGTCAGCATTAATAGTATTACTAGAACCTTGCACAGTCCAATCTATATCTGCGCTACTTGCTAAAGCACTAGTAGCTAGATCAAGTGTAAAGGTGTTGGTACTACCTGTCACTTGGACATTAACGTTTGAACCATCTGCACCAAACGAATTGGTTGAATCCATTTTAGATGTGAACGTGTTAGTATCGCCATCAAAATTAAAGTAACCTGTGTATGAATCTGCATACATATCTCCTAGAAATTTGTTAGCATCACCAATCTGATTTATGTCTAACGTCATGGATGTTCCGTCAAGATCCAAGGCTGTCATTGAACCTGCTACTGCAGTAAGACCACCTATAATGTTACCACTACCTAACTGTTCAAGATCTATATTAGCTGTAGCTCCTACTTGATCTACAAAGATTTCGTTGTCTGAAGCTGTTGCGGAAATGCTAACAAGCATTAACAAGCTAATTAATTTCTTCATATTCCCAATACCCCCTGGTTATTCCTATTTTAATTATTTGTAAAACACCTTCTTCTATTGCCTGTTGTAGAGCTATAGAGGTACTTTCGTTCTCTGCAACTCCTCCTTCTACTTCAATAAGTCTTCTGCCTTCATCTAAAAATCTAAACACATCCTGCGAAAGACCTGCTGATGTAACTGTTTTAGATACTAATACTTCTATTAATATTTCTCCTGTTGAGACAGAAACTAATCTCAAAGATATGGTAATTAAATCTTCTCTATACTGTTTAGAACTTCCTAGACCTAACAGTCTTGCTCCTGCGCCTCCAGATTTTATATTAGAATCATACGATAACACTCCTCCCTGAATCAAGAGTCCTGCTAGTAAAAGAGGTTTGACGCTGCTGTCCTCTTCAAATGTTTCTCTTGTTGAACGTATAAGTTGTCTTTCTTTAGTAAGTGAATCTAATCCTACGCGCTCTGCAACTTGAAAAAACTTTCCCTTTGCAGCTTGTTTTAAAGCTCTGATAAGAAATGCTTCAGGGGCCTGCGTAATTGCAGTACTGAACAAGGCAAACTGCCCATTACTTCTGCGCTGTCCTGTGTGATCTCTAAAGCTATTAGGGTATATAGCTATTACTGGTTTTCGTATTGCTGCAGGAAGTTGTTTTAATTCTTCAGACTGTAGTTCTAATACAGAAGAACTTTTTATTACAACATTAGGTATACCGCTTCCGTTTAATAAATCTTTAGATGCACAACTAGAAAGTAAAAGTACCAATAGGCACAGTAATACTGGTCTGCCCCCCATTTTCGTCTGTAATAGTAAGCGTGATAAGTTCATTTTCAACTTTGTATTCAATAGTATTTCCTTCTAGCTCAAGTGATCCTGATGTTTGTGGTGTCTCACCAAATAATTGTTCTACCATTTGCCTAGATAATTGTGCGTAGATTCTGCTTTCTAAATTTCTTATAAACCTTGCAAGTGTAGTGTTATCTGCTTCTCTAGCTAACTGATCTTGATATGCTTCTATCTCTTCTTTAATAGCTTGCTTTCTTGTAGCTTCTTGGTTCTCTATTGTAAGATAGTGACTGCTAGTATTTACTCCAGAAAAGCTAGGACTTTTAAATTTAAATAACAATTCGTCTGCAAAGATATCTCCTTGCCAAATAAAAAAAGCTATTAGGTTAATTTTAATCTTTTCTTTGATCTTCACGGTCTGCTTTTGCCACCTTATCTATTTCAATTAAATTAGGAATACCAAGTAATGTTTTTAGTAAAACATCTTGACGTATAGTTTGATTATCAAGTGCGCGTACCCTATCAATTAAAGCTACAATTATTCCGTATTGAGCATCAAGTTTAGTGCTTAGTCTTTCTTCCATTGCGTTAAGACTAGCATCTACTTTTTCATCAACTACATCTATCTTAGCTTCCATACCATCAATAATGCGGTTAATAAGTTTCCATATAAAGAAACCTAAACCTAATGCAGATGCAACTGGAAAGCCTACCTGATTAATCAGATTTATAATGTCTTCCATTACTTATCGTCTTTACTTCCAGTATTAGACGCTCCAAAATAAAAAGATATAATAGCACTTGCAAGACCACCAAGATAACCTAGCACTAAGTTGATCAACGCTTCGCTGTTCTGCTCTGGAGGCTGCAGAGTAATTAGAAAAATGTAACCCATAAAGCCACCAACAACAACTAATCCCATGATTCTAGATGTCCAATCTTTAGAAAATTTCCCTCTTGCATCTTGTATGTCTTTAGTTTGAAGATCATATAGATCTACATCTAACTCTTTCATTTTTACTTCAAAGTCTGCATCAATCTTTTTAATCTCTGCAAGTTGTTCTGGTGTGGCTGCTTGTACTGCTTGCTCTATTTTCTTAGGTGTAGGCTCACATCCTAAAGTTTCAGCAATCATATTAGCTGCCATATTGCCCATAGGCCCACCCAGGGCTGTACCGATTGTTGGAGCTACTGCGCCTATTAAGTTTTTTATCATTCCAAATTTCATTCTACTTGCCTCTAGTTAGTTCATCAGGACTAAAACGTATATTACTTTCTAGTATTCTATCTACAGAATCCATAATTATTTCTAATGGTAATTCTGGCATCCCCTTTAAATGAGCTTCTAAAAGCTCTTCATAAACTTTTCTAAACTCTTCTCTTTTTAACCAAGCTAAATCTTGTTTAGTTCGCATCTTGCAATCTATGCGATACGCTCTATCTAAGTCATCTTCATGGTACATAATAAGTATATCTTCTGAATACATATCTTTACTCAAATCTAGTATTTTTAAATTTATCTAGATAATCAGAAAGTTTAGTACCATAAGCATCTTGCTTATCTCCTTCTCCTAAATTTCTAATAAACTGTTTCATACCTGTAAAGCCTCCTAAATGAGCAACACCAACCATTCCTGGTTCTGTAATAGCTACTCCATTAATTTTTTGACCAATATATTGATCCAGTTTATTTCTTTTAATTCCTTTTCTAATATCACTAACATGCCAATCAAATACTTCATCTTGTAATTTTTTATCTGCTAAAAATTCTTCATTAGTAAAAGATGTATTATATCTATCTTTGTAATCTTTTAATCTACTCTTACCAAATTGATACGCACCCATATATCCTAGACTATTTACAGCTTCATAATTTCCAGAGCTTTCACTATCTCTTAACTTATCTTTAAATAGTTTAGGTAATATTATTTCATCAGTTACTAAAGTTCTAGGAACAGCTTGTGCAGCTCCTCCTATTAATACAGCGTCTTGTGTTTGAAATTGTATATCTTCCATTTTTGTTTCAGCCCTGTTTGCTGCACCTTTAGCTCTTCTTAAAAGTGCGCCTAAAAATCCTCTAGCTCTTTTTAATAAACCACCTAAGAATACTTGTTGTCTTCTATCTAGTATTTCTGTAGCTAAAAACTGGTTCTCTCTAAGTAATGTATAGCCCTCTTTAGTCTTTATAGCATCATAGCCTAGTTTAAGTATTTCATTCTTTATTAAAAAACTTTTACTTTTAGTAATTAATTTTTCTTTATTAGCAGTCCTATCAGGATCATCATTAAGAACATCATCTCTAAGAGTAAGTTGATAGTTTGTTTCTTTAATAATTTCATTAGCAATAAAATCATCTGTATATATTATATCATCTTTATTTTTGTTAATACTTTCTTGTACAGTTTCTAGTTCTGTATTATCAATATCTAATTCTAATAACTTATGAAATTTAATTTTACCTGCTACGTTTCCTCTGCCTTTAGCTTTGTATACAGGAACTCCAATAGTATCTGACTTGCGGTATGCTTCTAGTTTATCTGCAACTGTAAAGCCTTTTAAGTCTATGTAGAATGTATCTTTAATATCTAATGTAGGTAACGTATCTTCTGTATGCAAAGCAATAGGAGTTGTGTCTGTAGTTCCATATTCATTTTGATCTCTAGTTAAAAACTTATAAACATCTGTTATATTATTGTTGTTTTGTGTAACTTCTCCACCTTCTGCAAAAGACTCTACAGAATCTTTATCATATACAACTCCTTGTCCTAAATTCCTAGTAAATTTTTTAATATCATTTCTAGAAGGAATTACTCCAAAAATTTTCTCATTCTTTTTAAGAGCAGAATAAAAAGGAATATTAGTTCCAAGAATTTCAGGAATACTTTTATCTGTAACTACAGAATCTATAAGGTCTGCAGGAAGAGGCCCTAATGGAGCTTTAATTGCTGCAGCTGTTTCTCTACCGCCATACTTAGCCCCTTCAAGATATTTATGTATATATTCATAAGGCCCAAATCCACCCCATCTTCTTATAGCTTCTCCCATAACTTTACTATCTTCTTCTTGTAAACTTCTGCCTTCACTTCTAATAGCATTAGTCATAACAGCTACCCCTGTCATCATAGTTGTTGCTCCCATAATTTTAGGAACATTAGCAACAGGATCTCTTACCATATTTCTTGCCATACCTTTAAGTACTGTATTATTAAATGCTGTAGGATAACCTGCAAACTGTACAAATAGTTGCGCCCAGTAGCCACTCATCCATAAAGGTTTACTTCCTTCTGCAGCTGTAGGATTAAGAATAATTTCTCTAGCAAATAAAGCAGAAGCAGGAGAAACTTGCTCTTCAAAAAAAGTACTATCTCTAAAAGCTTGTTCATTAAAAATACCATCAGCATCTACATTACTTTTATAAGCTATTAAAGCTTGATTACTGTCAATACCTATTTCAGCTAATTGATCTACTCTTCTTTGTTTCATTTTAGGAGACAAAGTTACTCCATAGAAATTGGTATTATCGTTTAATTCGTTAAGTATTCTAAGTACTTTTTGTTGTCCAAATTTATATGCTCCCATTTGAACAGCTTGTGTCCAGGGAGTTAGTCCGTTTAAATTAAAAAACCAATTAGAAATTTTCTTTGCTGTACCGCTTTGCAAACCTTCTCCATACATACCTTCAATTCTATCCATTACAGAATTTTCTAAAGACAACCCTGCTTGATAAGTATCATATAAATCTTCATCATCTAATTGTTTAAAGAGTCTTGTTCTTTTACCTGTTAGATTAGCAATGCGATCTCCTGCAGTAACAAAAGCTTTCTTTGCAAATTTTGATCCTGCTACAGCAAACGATTTACTTAAATTAATAGCGTCTGGTAAATCTGCTCTAGATAAAGCAATCAAAGGTTCAGTAAGACTAGACACCGTAGCAAAACCTAAGTGAGCTAGTTGCTGTGAAACCTTTAAAGCATCTACTGCGTTTCTACCAAACTTACCTACATAAGCAGGAACAGTATCCTCTACTCCTGCAGTTACTTTATACAGTTTAGTTAAGTTATCTACTAACTCTTCTCTGTTATATTTTTGTCCAAATTCATCAAGCTCATCTATAATAGGTTCAATAAATCTTTTATTAAATTCTCTTTCGCTTCTTCCAAAATATCTAGCTTTTTCTATAGTTTTACCCATACTTAAAGCATAGTCAGTAACTACAGATTGAACATCTGTATTTACAAAACCATATTTTTGTAAGTCTGTATCTGCAATATCATCAAAAGCTCTTTCTTTCATAAAAGTATTACTGCCAAGTTTAGGCATACTACCTTTTAAATTTTTGTATTTAGGATCAGCTTTATTAATTAAATCTTGCACTATAACTTGAGCTTTAAATTTTCTAGCTGCAAGATTAAACTCATCTGCTAACTCTGGTCTAAGAGCTAATAAATTTTTCTTAGTACTTACATTTACTTGTAGATCAGTTAGATTATATTTTTTCTTTAAAGACTCTAAAGCCATATCTTCAAAACCATTGTATCTTTCTAGATAAGGCTTGTTAGTTTTAGGATTAATTACATCACCAAAAACTTTTTGATCTATAGTAAGTTCATTTACATTAACAAATTTTCTAGCTTCATCATCTAATCTAGCAACACTATCAGGTATCATTTTACCATCAGCATCAAAGTCTATAGTATATCTAGTAACACCGTCATCTAAATTTAATTCTTCAATTCCTTCATCAGTCATTCTTTCTAAACGCATATCTGTGTGTCTAGAGTTTATTAATAAATTTTCTAATACATCTCTTTGTTCTTTAATAGCATCTATACTCCAATGTCTAGGAAAATAATTAGCTACTCTTTGAGATATATTTTTAAATAAATCAAATTTAGATACTGTACCGCCTACTGTTTCTATACCAAAACCGTCTTCAAAGATTTTATTAAAACTTTCATCTAAACCTTTAGCAGCTTTCATAACTTCATCTGACATTCTTCTTCCGTCTATTATGACAGGCTCAATAACTTCATAGGTATTAAGACCTTTCTTATTAAACTTTACAAGTTTTACATGGTTGTTTAAATTTATATCTCTACTTAATAAATACAAAATATCTGCTTCATCTACAGGATCAATCTTTCCGTTTAAACCAGTAAGATTACCCATTGCTTTCTGCATAAGTAAAGTATACTCTGCTTGTCTTTTAGATACTGCAGCACCAAAAGTTGTTTTAGCTATTTCTTCAGGGCCTTTATCCATTAGCCTACGCATAGCATCATATCTAATATTAGTTAAAAATTCTTGTATTGTCGGAGAACCTTTAGCAAATTCTTTAAAAGGAGTTGTTGCTTTACCTGTAATAGCACCTATAATTTTATCTGTTTTTCTTAAATCTTCTCGCCATTTTTTAATTTGTTCTGGTTTAGCGTCAGCTATATCTTCTGTTCTTAATCCTGTTTCTTCTGCAAATTTATTTAATTGCCTTTTAGCTATAACATCTCCTAATTTTACTAAGCCTGCAGCAGCACCGCCTCCAATTACAGCACCTACTGCAGTCATTCCTATAGCCTCTGGAGTACTAAATTTTTCTCTAATTCCAGTTTGAACATCACTAATTTGATTAGAGACACCAATAACTCCTGCATCATAAGCACCTTCTGTTAAACCAATACTTGCTGTTCTTAAAGGTTTATTTTTATTGTATTGTAGAGCCATCTTCTTAGCACTTTGTCTAAAGGCTTGTGTTGCTCCTAGTCTAGAAGCAGCAGATAAAGCTATGCCTCCTACTCCTCCAGTAGATACAATAAACGGAACAGCTAATAAATTAGGAAGATCAAAAACAAGATCTATAGCAATATCTTTAGTAGCTTGAAGAATATGTTTTGCACCTGTTGTATTAGAATTATCAAAAACAGTTTTTAAATATTTATAATCTGCTTTAACTTGATCACTCCAGTTATCAGATTTCATTGCTAAAGCAACAGCATCTCCTATACTATATTTAGCATCTCTTAAATTTTCATATAAGTTTTCATCACTACCTATAGCTCTTAGATATCTTTCTCCTACTTCTTGATATACTTGATCTTGATCTAGATCATTCATACTATATTCAGTATCAGAATAAAAAGAAGCAGACTGTTTTCTTTCCCTATCTAAATTAGAAGATGTATTATCATCTAAAATTCTTTGAATAAAAGGATCATCATAAACATTTTTTTTCTGATTTATTTCTTGATTTACAGTATTGCTAAAATCATTATATCCAGATACAGCAGTATAGTCAGGTCTGTTATTTGAAATTTTTATAGCAGAAAAAGTTTTTTCTTGATTTTCTAAAGTTTGTCTTCTTTCTTTTTCTTCTTGAGTTTCACCTAGATTTTTAAACATACTAGGATTGTTTTGCTGAAATTGCTGCCAAGTCATTGACATTTAGTTCTCCTCGCTATCTTCTCTTCTAGCTAGTAATCCTATGTTTTTTGAACTGTCTTTAGTAAAACCTACAATATCTTGAGCTACATCTTGTTTCATATTAAACAAGTCAATTTTTCTTTGAGCTGCATCTTGTTTCATTTTAAACTTTTGTCTTTGCAAACTTATTTGAGCTGCAGTTCTACCAGATATAGGCATAGTATCTTCAATCATTTTAGCTAACCAAACTGCTGTTCCTTTTTGTACAGCTTTAGTTATATCTATATTGTTTTCATTAGCAAACTGTATGTATGAATCTGCTATATCTTGTTTAACTACATTCCAATTAGTTGAAGTAAAATCATCATAGAATGTCATTAGTTTTGCTTGATCTTTAATATCTTTTCTAGCATCTTCTGTAGCATCATAAAATTCTTTTACTTTTTCAGAAGCATTTTGACCAAGAGTTATCCAATCTTGAGCAAACTGTCTTGCTCCTTCAACAGCTTCATCTTTTGCAAATCCTAAATCTATACCTAACTCTCCTGATGTAATATACTTATCTGTTTTAGCAACAGAAGTAAGAGCATCATTAGCTTCATCAGAAACTACTTTAGCTGCTTTTTTAATTTTTGCAGGAGCATCATCAATAAATTGTTTTGCTGCTTTCTTAACTACAGGTATAGTTTCTTTTACATATTCTTGAACATCTGTTATGTTTACTGGGCCAAAATATTTTAAATCTTGTTTAACTGTATCTTTAAGTGTTTTCATTATTCCTGGAATATTTATTTGTTTTTTGCCTAAAAGAACGTCATCTATAGAATTGTATCCTGATTGTTTTATTTTAGTATAATTACCTTTGCCTAATGTAGGATCTATATCAGGCATAGTATCTAAACCTAATCCTGTTGGAGGGCCTGCTTCCGTCAAACCTTCTTTAATTTTGTTAGACATTGACGCTTCCATACTTTTAAAACTATTTAACTCTTTACTTCTACTTGCTAATAGTTCCATTACGCTATCCCTAACAGGGCTTGGAGGTTGTAATAATATTACTTGTTCTATTGAGTCTACATTGTCTTTTGTAAAAACACTATTTGGATCACTTAAAAAGTTTTGCAGTTTCATAAGCTCTGAAGAACCGTCACTGGTTGCTTGTCCTGTACTAGAATTTGTAGTAACAGCATTAGTCATAGCTCTAGAAACTTGTGTCAGATTCTGATCAAATTTTCTTTGTTCATCTGAAGAAGTAACTTTATAAATACCTCCTGAATTTATTTGACCTACAGTTAATTGCCTTCTTCTTTCAGCAGTTAAAGGTGTATAAGTTATGTTTATTCCTCCATATTGAGGGCCTAAGCCTAAACCTGCAAGACTACTTGGTGTAATTGAAAGATTAGGAATTCCTTCTGTTGTTTCTTTAGATACTATATCTATAGCTTGTTGCATAAAATGGAACTTATCATAGATACCTCCTGCTCCTTTTGTTTTTTCATATTGATCTTGCAAAGCAGAAGAAATCATTGTTACATCAGTCCAATAATCTTCTTTAGTAATTTTATCTTCAGGATTTCCTCCCATTGCTCCTGTTAAAACATAAGGAGATATTTCTTGATCTTTTCCGCCAAGGTTATATTTTATTTTAAGTCTCTCTCCTGATACATAACTTTTCTTTTGATCATTACTAATAAAGCTACTTCTTTCATTTTCATGTTTAGTAATAACCCCAGGAAAATTAAGATCTTCTCCAGTATTAGAAAATATACTTTGCAATTCATTGTTACCTATTGCTGTCTCATACTTACCTTGTTGTTCATCCCAAGCAAGTGAAGAAGCAAAGACTTGATCTTTAAAAGCTTGTATTGCAGCATCTTCAGGAGTTCCTGTAGTCCATTTCTTTTTACCCATAATAAAATTAATAGCTCCAGGAAGAAGACCGCCATCTTTTACCATCTCTTTCATGTGTTTAGCTGTAGCTGTATTGAAAGGTTCAAAGTATCTAGCTTTCTTTTGTTCTACTGTTTGATCTCCTGAGAGTTTAAAGTCTGCAGATAGATCTAATAATCTTTTATATTCTGTTAAATCATCATTCATGTCTTTTGCAGCTATTACATTTAATTGTTCTTGAGTATAACCTGAACCAATTCCTTGATTTAATAATTTATCCTCTATCCATTGTTTGCGATAGTCAGATTTGTATTGTGTTTCCCAATCCGCTCTATTATTAAATCTTGCAGTATGATCTTTTTGAAATTGAAAACTAGTATTAAAGTAATCTTCCATTCTTTGTAACTCAGGTTGTTGTCCTGTCCAAAAATCTTTAGCGCGTTGTTGTGCTTTTACTTTTAAAACTTGATCTGCGCCTATTACTAAAGGAGCTATTAAAGCAGCTTTCTTTCCTTTTTTTCTAGCTTTGGCTACTCTTTGTTGAGAATCTGTAACAATTCTATTAACTTGAGCATCACCCATTATACTTTTTGCCATTATGCTTGCTCCTCTCTACTCAATAAACTTGAAGGTTCTGTAGGTCTTTCAGGTATTTCAAGTGTATCTACACGTTGTTGTATTTCTCTAGGTATTCCTTTTAATTTTAATTCAGGAACAATTTTTTCTTTAGCCATCTCTATAGCTTTTTGTACTTCTGTTAGTTGTTCATCTGCTTCCATAGTATCTGGCTCATCATCTAAAACTGGTTCATCTATGCCTGCATGTGTAGCTAAAGCAATTAACAAATACATCATAGGCTCTAAAAGTAACATAGCTAAATCAGGATTCCAAAGACCAGAAGTAAAACCTTTATAGATTATAATATCTGTAAGTTGGCCAATAGGAACACCTTGTCTCATTAATTTAACTAGTTCATGATAAGCATCAGGTTCAGTTAGTTCTAAAAAAGTTGCATCTAAAGCAGGTTGTACAGAAGTAAACTGTGGAGCTTGTTCCCAAGCGTATGCTTGATCTGGACTGTTTGTTAAAGATTCTCCGGGAACAGGTGCGCCTTGTGTTGCTAAAAATTCTAAACCTGCTCTATCTAAAGTTGGTTCTGCCATTGGTATCTCCGTTACGTTTGTCCAAGTTGTTGATTAGTTCTCATAAAAGCACTAGGATCTATAGGTGTTGCTAGGCGATTAAAGTCTATTAAAGGATAAGCTGATTGCATTTGCGCCATAGGAGCAGGAGTAAACACAGGATCTCCTACAAAACCTTCTGGATCAAATCCTGCAAAAGGACTTCCTTCTGCTCCTTCTGGTGAGCCTGCTAATAAACTTCCTGCTGCTTGAACACCAGTAACTACATTCTTTGTTGTCTTTAATTTTTCAACAGTAGTTTGTTCTGAAAAAGGTTTACCTCCTAAAAATCCTCTTTTACTTTCTTCTTTAGCTCCTGCCTTTATAGTTTCTCCTGCTGAAAAATCTGCTAGTTGATCTTGAGTCATAAGCATAGGATCTGTAACAGTAGTATCTATTGCTGTATTTTTAACAGATTCTTTACCTGCTTCTCCTGTTATTTTATTAAAGCCTTCGTTTAAAAAAGCAGTAGTAGATTGTCCTGCTGAATAAGCAGTATTAGCTACAGATTTACCTGCGTTTACAAATAATGCTGCTGTATTAGATAAAATGTTACCTGAAGCGGCTGCTGTACCTCCAGTTCCTACTGCAGCTGTACCTCCTGTTGCGGTAATTCCAGGCAGCGTTGCCCCCATCATACCTCCAACAAAATAAACTCCAGTAGCTATAAGAGCTGCGGCTGCAATTATTTTAAATGCTTTGCTCTTTGTTACTTTTTTTAATTTCTTTTTTACTTTTTTAGCAAAGCGACCTATTTCTTTTCTTACTTTTTTAGAAGAAGCTAGTAAAGCTCCTACGGCTGCAAAGGGTAAAAATGCCATTTATTATTCTCCTACTGATGCTATATTAACTAATGAATCAAATACTTTTGAAATATTAGATGTTGTTAAACTATCCCAATACTGTGCGCTAGTAGCTTCATTGCCTAGTGATTGAGCGATAAGGTGTGTCTTTCTATCTTCAAACTTTTCAGCTGCTTGAAACTCATAAGCTGCTCTGTCTCTTAATTCTTGCCATAAAAACGATTGAGCCTGTGAAGACATGCCAAATAAATTCTGTGAGTTCTGCATAGCTATCTGATTAGCGGCTGCTGTATTAATAGTATTAGCTTGTCTTCTCCATGCAATATTAGATTGCTCTACAGCTTGTGCATTAGTAGCGTTCCACTTAGCTCTATCATAAGCTAGCTGTGTATTGTACTGACTAATCTGTGTAGACATCTGAGCATTGAATTTATTTTCATCTACAGTTAATCCTCTAACTTGTTGATCTACTTGATTCTGCGCTGTAGCATTAAACTGTTCCATAGCGTTTAGCTGTGCTGTATTATTAAGTTCAATCTGCTGTGCAAGGTTTGCCATAAACTGATTAGTTTGGTTTTCGCTAGTAGCGTTAAACTGTCTTGATGCATTTTCAGCTGCCTGATTAGATAACAAAGACTGTTGTTTTTGTTGTGCTGTAAGCATAGAAGCTTGTTGATCATTACTAAGATTAGCCATATTCATAGTTAAGAAAGACTGTGCGTTTTGTGCAGCTAGCTTAGTTCTTTGATCTAATGTAGCCATATCAAGTGCGGCCATTTGAGTTGCATTTTGTAAAATTGCTTGTTGGCTATTGTTTAAATTAGTAAGAGTAGATGTTTGCATAAACTTACTATTAGCTAACTCTACTTGTTGTGCTGTAGTAAACTTAGTCATATCCATATTTGCAGTAACAGTTGCGTTCTGCATAGCTCTTTGTTGATCTACATTAAGCTGTGCTAATCCCATTTGTTGTGCAAGTTTAGAATTATTTAAGTTAACCTGCATTTGTTTATTTAAATTTGCTAGTTCCGTTTGTTGAGCTGCACTTAGATTCTGTGCGCTTGCTGTATTCAAAGAACTTAGATTAGCTAAACGAACTTGTTGATCTGCAGTTAAGTTTGCTTTTTGCATGTCTTGTGCAAAGGCTGCATTTTGACTAAGGAACTTAGCTGCGTTTTGATACTCTGATAATCTTTCTTGTTGAACAGCAGACATGTTATCTCTAGCAGTTGCATCCTGTAACTGAAGATTAGCTAAGTCTATCTGTGTACCTACATTAAGATTCTGTAGATTCATAGCTTGTTCATTCTGTGCATTTAAAACTGCAGCTTGTTGTTGATTTTGTAGATTAGCAAGCGCAGTTTGTTGCTGTTGCTGTGCAGTAGTCATTACTGCTGCTTGATCAAACTGACTTTGCATAACTGCCATTTGTTGTGCGTTTTGTGCTGTTTGACTTTCTGCTTGTTGACGATTAGCAAGATTAGTCATTCTCCTAGTCATATCTAATCTAGAACTTTCTAAGTTAGCTTGTTGTTCATTAGATAAATTTTGAGCTGCTCTAGCCTGTAAAGCTTGTGCATTACTTTGTGCCATTGGGAAAGCACTTTGTATAATAGAGTTAAACATAGCATCTCTACCTACAGTAGAAACTTCCATGCCTCTTTCTGCCATGCTTTGATTTACTGCATCTACTGCAGGCCTAGCCCATAAAGGAATGTTACCACTTTCAAGACCTCCTAAGAGACCTTCCATTTGTGAGCTTACTAAAGCTTCTGTAGGTAAAGCTGCAATAGCTGCTTGAACTTGTACAGGCTCTGAGTCTATTTGAGCTTCTACAGTTGCAGGATTTTCTACTATAGCTGCAGTAATTGCTTGCGGTATATCAGCAACTTGAGCTACCATAGAAGCGGCAGCGCCTGCTCTAGCTATACCTTGTACTGAACTTCTTTGTGCAGCTTCAAAGCCTACTGTGTTTATAACTTGTGCAGCTACTCCTGAAGCAGAAGTTCCTGTAATAGCTTCTCTAGTTTGCACCTCTGCATCTGAGGTTGCAGAAACTTGTGCGCCTACTCCTGTTACTGCAGGTACAAAAGCTCCTGCAGAAATAATACCATCTACATTAGTAGCTTTAGCTGCATTAACTAATGAATCAGAAACTTGTGCAGCTACTGCTTCACCAGATAGATTTCTAATTTCTGTTACTTGTGCAACTGCTTCTGGAGAAAGTTGTCCTGTTGCTCCATCTACTGCAGAAGGAGTAGTGTTTTGCATTGCTGTCATTGTTGAAGCTGCAATAGGAGTTTGTTGAGCAGAAGTAGTTGCTGTTCCTGTAGTAGCATCTTGTTTTAAAGTAGAGGCGGATACATCTGCTGTAGCTCCAGTTTGTACTCCTATTTCTTCTATATCATCCTTTGGAGTTTTAATAGTAGTATCAAGTTTAGTTCCTGCTTCTGTACTAATCTCTGGAATTGAAGGTAACTGTGTCTCTCCTTTTCTTGTAGCTTCTGCAGTTGTTCTAGCTGTAGTAATTTTACCTTCTGTTGCATCAGTATAAATATTTCTTGTATCTTTATTTTTAGGAGCAGTCACAGCAGGAGGAATATAAGGTTTACCTCCTCTTCCTTTTCCACCCATACCTTTTTTACCTTGTCCACGCTCTATAGTAGTTCTAGTTCTAGTAGGAGTAGCCATTAAATTATTATCTTCTGGAGGAATAGATGTTCCTACATTATATTCATCAATAGACTTGACACCTGTAGGAGAAGGAACTCCTGGCATTGAAGATATTTCTGCCATTCTTTCTGGAGTAGTTCTTTGTGGAGATGTTTGTGCAGAACTATGAGCAGGATCGCTGGCCCAATTATCTAAAGCATTTCTGTACTCATCTGCATTATCAAAGTTATTACGTTGAGGTCTTCCTCCATGTTTTAAAGAAACTCTACCACCCTTACGGTAGTCTATTCTTTTCTTTTTATATCTTTTTCTTGCCATAGTAATTCCTAATTAGTTTTAACTTCAAAAAGTTTATCAAGTTTTGTTTCAAGTTTACTGAGCATACGCATAACTCTATCCATACTGCTTTCCATTTCGTCTTTAGTTACATAAGTTCTAGCTACTTCTTCTCTGGTTTTGTTTAACAATACGTCAATCCTTTTAAGCTCTACAAAGTTTTGACGAATACTATAAACTACAGGGGCTATGACTAAAGTTATAAGTATATTCCAAGTTTCCATATCCATTATGTTATTCCTATATTTAAACGGTGCATCTTTTCTCTAGTATTTTTAATTTTAATATTTGTTTTGTTAGCTAAAAATTTAATTCTTTCTTTTTCTTTTTTAGGTATTCCTTTTAAATAAGGAAGTAATTTATCAAAACAATAACCATAAGTTTCTAACATGTTTATAGTATCTGCTTCAATACAATCTATATAATTAAACACACTTGCTTGCTCTCCAAGAACTCCATAGTTAAAAGCATCTATTGTTGCTGTTGCTTCTTCTTGTAATAAAATATCATTTTTGTGATGCATGTATCTAGGTATAAATAATTTTTTAACATCGTTTAATATTCCAGTATCTGTTTCTGGAACATCTTTCCATCTTTTAGGATTAATAATAAAAATATTTAAATCAACAACTCCGTTTGTCAATGTAGTATCTACATAACGATAATGCTCTGATAATCTATTGTGATCTATAAAAACTGCTTTTCTGCTTACACATATATCAACAGCTTCTAATTGTTCTATAGAAGGTATGTCTCCTTCTTTTAATTCTAAAACTATACCGCTTTTAACTACTAAAGTTATTCCTTTAGTATTTAGTAATGCTGTACCTATCCTACTGTTTGTTTGTTCTTTTTTAGTTATTACTTTATAAGATACTTGTGGAGTATTTTTTTCTAAAGAGTTAACTGTAAGATTAGTTAAGTTATTACTTTCTAGTATTAAGACTTTTAGGTCTGTTAGGTTTAACATGTTCTACTTTATTAAAATAATGAAAAAAGTTTTTTATATTTTCTTTAGGTTGTTCTGATGCATGATAGATTAATCCAGAGTTAGTTGCTGATAACAATCTTTTAAAATCATTTATTACTGGATATCCTTGTTCAAATAAAACTTTATAGATATGTGTATAAGTTTTACAAGCTATCTTAGGTCTATCAAATAAATTAACACGCTTACCTTGTGCTAAAGCTATCAATCCCATTTCAGAATTAGTAGTACATCCTACAACTTTTGCTCTATTTAAAATCTCATGTCCTGATAGATTTTTATTTACTAAAGAATCTTTACCATACTTTGCTTTTAAAAAAGACATTGTAAAAGGAGATGTTAAAGGATGAGGTTTTAATTTAGCACCTTCTTCTTTTATAGCTTTTAAAAGTTTAACATCATCTGTAATTTCTTTTAAAATATTTGTACCTGCTAAAAAAACTACATAAGGATAATCTATATCTGTAGTTTGTAAATTATACTTATCTGCATTTTTATTAGCAATAGCGTCAAAGATTTTTTCTCCTTCCTGTGTAATTTTTCCTCTTACACATTCTCTTAAAAGCTTTAAAGAATATAAAGAAGAAGCAGGTTTAATATAAACAAACTTCGTCATAATGTCTGTATAGACATATCCTCTTATTTTCTTTTCATTTTTAAAATCATACCAAATATCGTATTCTAAATTTGTTCCATGATTACCTTTCGTTGGTAACAAATGGTGTATCTTATCTAGTTGTTTATTTACTTCTGATCTTCTGATATTTCCTGATTTAAAAAAATGAGCTATATCATTATTCAGTACATCATTAAAAGCTAATGTTTCAAGAGGCATTTTTTTCTAAAACGTCTATTTTTTCTTCTATTGCTTTTAGACGTTTTGAAATAATATCCCAAAAATCTGCAAGTCTTCTGTTAAGTTTTTGTATTTCATCTGGATCTGTATGTAGTTCATTCTCTGCCATCTTTTAAACTCCGTTATTATTACACTTACACATTTTCTTTCTTTCTAAAGCATCCATTCTTTCTTCCATTTCTTTAAAATGCTCTAATAAAATTGCTAATGTTTCTTCTGTTCTTCTGTTTATTATTTTTATTTCTTCTTTTACTGTCATTTAATTTATCCTGTCCAAGAACTTCCATCCCAATATCTAGCACTATGCGCTCCTGCTGAAGCTACTTCAGTATCAAAAACTGATCCTGTATTTCCTGTAGCAGTTACTCTAACAAAAATAGTAGTTGCAGTATTAAAAGTAGTTGTAGTATTTCCTGTAGCAGTAGTTTCTGTAGTTCTAGTTGTGTTAAATGTTGTAGTTGTGCTTCTTGTTGTACTAAAAGTTGTAGTAGTATTAAAAGTTGTAGTAGTTGACTTAGAAGTACTAAAGGTTGTAGTAGTATTAAAAGTTGTAGTTGTAGATCTCGTTGTATTTCTACTGACAGTTGCGCCTTCAGAAGTAGTTCTACTTTCAGTGGTTGCTCTTGTAGTGTTTCTACCGGTATTTGCAGAAACATTACCTTGAGTATTTTCATCTGCTGTAAAAAAAGTTGTAACAAAACTTGTGAAAAAAGTTGTGCCTGTCAAATATGATGTAGTAGTATTATGATATGAAGTATAGTTTGTAGAAAAAGTAGTTGTAGTAGATTTACTTGTAGCAGTTGCTCTAGTTGTATTAAAAGTAGTTGTTGTTGACTTTGAGGTAGCAGTAGATCTTGTTGTGTTAAAAGTTGTAGTAGTACTATTTGATGTAGAAAAAGTTGTTGTTGTATTAGCAGTAACAGAAGTTGCTGTAGTTTTAGTTGTTGCTGTATTTTTAGTAGTTTGTCTAATAGCATTAAATACTGTAGTTAAAGAACCGTCTGTCTCTAACACAACAGCATAGTTTACAAAACGTAAATTTCCGTTTGTTACTTTTACTAGTATTGGATTAGGAGTTTCAATAGAATCTCCATCCCATATATTAATAGCCATTAATTAATCCTTCTATTATACAACGTACCAAACAAAACCAGTTTTCTTACCAGTTCCATCAGTAGGTGCAGATGTTACAATATCAAAATCTCTTGCGTCTAAATCTGTAAGAGCTACTTGAACCATAGTTCCGTTATCGTTTACAACTACTCTATCTGCATCTGCAAGAGTTGTAGAAGTTGCACTTGTATTGCCATCTATAATATTTAACTCTGCTGCAGTACTTGTCACACCATCTAGAATATTTAACTCTGCAGCTGTAGAGGTAACTCCGTCTAGTATGTTTAATTCTGCCGCAGTTGATGTAACTCCGTCAAGTATGTTTAACTCTGCAGCTGTAGAAGTTACTCCGTCTAATATGTTTAACTCTGCTGCAGTACTTGTCACACCATCAAGAATGTTTAGCTCTGCAGTAGTTGATGTAACTCCATCTAGTATATTTAACTCTGCACCAGTTGAGGTAACAGCAGTTGCGTTAAGAACTAATTTACCATCACCTATAGTAACTTTATCATTAAAAGAAGCTGAACCTGCGTCTGAACCGTCAAGTGTAAGCATTGTTATGTCTGAACTGTTATCTGTTCCTTTAAATATTATATCACTATCATTAGCAGCTGCATCTATTGTAATGTCTCCTGAACTTGTTGTTATGTTTACTGCAGCATCCCCTGCTGATATATCATCTGCTGCACTTGATAAGCCTGCTTGAAAATATGTTTTAAATGTAGCAGCACTTGTAACTTTCATAGTACCTGCATCATTATGAAGAATACCATCACCGTCTGCTACAGCAGTTGTTCCTACTGTTGCTCCGCCATCAATAAGATTTAATTCAGCCGCTGTAGATGTAATTGCAGTACCATTAATAGACAAGGCATCTGTTTCTAATGTACCGTCTATATCAGCATCTCCTGATACATCTAAACTTCCTGCATCTAATTCACCTGACAATGTAAAGTTTCTGACACCTGTATAGTCTTTGTTAGAATCTAATATAACTGCTTTAGAAGCAATAGCTGTACCAACTGCAGTAGAACCTAAATCTAATGCGTTAATTTCTCCAACAACTACAGTAGCTCCATCAAGTATATTAAGCTCTTCAGGTGTAGAACTAATCTGTGTAGTTGATGCGGCAGCTAGAACTGGGAGAGTACCAGATACATTTGGTAATCCTATTGTTCTATCTCCTGTTGGATCAACTACAGTTAACGTAGTTTCATGTGCATCACTTGTTGCTCCCTCAAAAATAATTGCATTACTGGCTTCCATTGTTACAGTATCCACCTGAGTAGTAGTACCTGCAACATTAAGATTAGGCACTAATAATGTTCCTGTGCTTGGATTATATCTTAATGCTCCTGTATCATCTAGTAAAGCATTAGATTCATCATGAAATATTACAGGAAAGTTAGTATTAGCTGTGCTATCTGTAACTGTTGTTGTAGCGGCCAATGTAGCATTTGCTACTGTAGTTCCTGCAATAACGCTTGCTAAAGCTGTACCGTTAACTGTGATTGCATCAGCTTCTAAAGTTCCGTCTATGTCTGCGTCACCACTAATATCTAATGTAGCAGCATCAAGTTCACCACTAATAGTTATGTTTCTACCGCCACTAATGTCTTTATTTGAATCTGTTATAATAGCTTTACTGGCTATTACTGTACCATTAGTTATACCGTCTATAAGGTTGAGGTCTGTAGCACTTGCTGTAACACCATCTAGAATATTTAATTCTGCGGCAGTACTTGTTACACCATCAAGGATATTAAGTTCTGCGGCAGTACTTGTCACACCGTCAAGGATATTAAGTTCTGCTGCGGTACTTGTTACACCATCAAGGATATTAAGTTCTGCTGCTGTAGATGTAACGGTTGTTCCGCCTATAGATAATGCGTCTGTTTCAAGCGTACCATCAAAGTCTCCGTCTACAGCATCTATATTACCTACAAATTCTGTAGCAGTTAATTTACCTGAACTTGGGTTATAAGTAAGTCCTGTGTCAGTTTCTAATCCTTGAGTTCCTGTAGCTCCATCAACAAATACTGGGAAGATAGTTTCGTCTGTACTGTTGTTTGCAGATACTGTTACTGATGTAGCTAATGCTGCTGTTCCAGTTGTATCTTGATTAAGCGTACCAATTACAAAGTCTAATGTGTTATCGCTATCCTCATAAGTAACAGTTATATTTGTTTCAGTATTTGAGCTAACCATAGCTCCTACAGTATCACTAATTGTTTCTGCTAAAGTTACACCGCCTATAGTAATTGCATCAGCTTCAAGAGTACCATCAATATCTGCATCACCACTAATGTCTAGTGTAGCTGCATCTAGTTCTCCAGAGATTGTAATATTTCTGCCGCCAGTAATATCTTTATTAGAGTCAGTAATAATTGCTTTACTTGCAATAACTGTACCGTTTGTAATACCATCTATAAGATTTAAATCTGTTGCGCTAGCAGTAACACCATCAAGGATATTAAGCTCTGCAGCGGTAGACGTAACACCATCCATAATGTTCAGTTCTGCTGTAGTAGCAGTAACTCCATCCATGATATTGAGTTCTGCTGCAGTAGCAGAGATTGCAGTACCATTGAAGTTTATAGCATCTGCATAGACTGTACCATCAAAGTAGCCATCTTTAAATTCTAATGAGCTTGTACCTAAATCTATATCATTATCTGTAACAGGTACAATAGCTCCGTCTTGTATTCTTATTTGTTCTACTGCTGATCCACTAACTTCTACAAAAACTCCCCAACGATTGTTAGTGCTGTCTGCAACAATTTTATTTAGGAAATCTAAGTCTCCAATAGTATGAATATTACCGCCTTGTCCTGCAGTACCATCATGTCTGTGTCCTGTAGAACTTGCGCTACTAGAAGAGTAACTAAAAGCATTAAGTAGTTGATTGTATTCATTGTTAAAAAGAGCAGCAGTTATAGTATCCCCATCTGCTATGGAACTCTGTCTAGTATATGTTTGAGCCATTTTCTATAATCTCCCAGAAGGTCTGTAGTTTACATATAAACCGTTAATAGTGTACGGTGCGTTAGTGTCTTCACTAAATATTTTAAAGAAGTTACTGTGGCCACTTCCTTGAATGTGTTGTCTTATAAGAGGAGCTTCAGGCGCACCAAAAGTAGCAGCATTAAAAGTAGATGTTCCAAAAATAGCAGGTTCTGCAACTTCTAAAGAAACATCACCTGGTTGTATTTTTTCTGTAGTATCAAAATCAAATCTAACTCTTAATGTAGGATCTGCAGCTCCTTCTGGTTTTAAAGATACTTTAACATGATCTAAAGTTTTTAAAGTTCCAAAATCTCCATAATCAAAATCAGGAGATTGGTACTCAGCTAGAATACTTGTTGAAGTTCCTTCAGGATTAAAAGCACTTCCTGTATCATGATTATAAACATATCCTGCTCTATCTCCATGATAAACTTTTTCTCTACCATCCGAATTAAATCCAGAAGTTACAGCAGGAGCTTGTATGCCTTTTACCTCTGTCCACTCAAAACCTCTTGCAGTAAGAGTACCTGTTATTCCTTTTGAATTAGCTGTTGATTCTCCAGTTCCGCTATAATACATTCTATATTGAGACTTATCTCTAAGAACTACGCTACTATATTCAAAGTTTGTAGAGCTTGTTAGTATGTCATTTATAAGAGGTTGAATAGGTTTACTAACAGTTCCTAATTCAACATCACCAATTCTTGCTGTACCTGCAATAGTTCTAAATCCATCAGGAGCTAGAAATATCAAGTCACCTGCAAATTCTTGAATAGTTTTACCATCTACACATCCTACATTTTGTGTTACTGGTACAATAGCTATAGTACTAGAATTATTTATATTCTGTAATTTATAGATTGAGTTTCTACAAAATACAAAGAGTTCATTACGGAAAGATTTAAGTCCTACTACTTGATCATCTAATACAATACTGCCAGATCCTGTAGAAGTAAAATCATTTATATCACTTGTACCGCTATAAAAGATTGTGTTCTTTGCTGTAGCTGCACCTGCAACTACTAAGTGTTTATCATGTATCACACAGTATTTAGGATAATGTGTACCGCTTACTGTTATTTCTTCTGCAAAAAAAGTTCTGCTAGTTAATGAACCTGTTCCTGTCATTTTAAATAAGAAAGGTTTGTTATTGGAACTATCATCTACTATAACTATTTCGCCATAGTCTGTATTGCCTTCAAAGATTGCAAAGCTTGCTTTATTTTGAGAACTCCTAGTAAGTGAGCTTCTCCCTGTAAAAGTGCTGTAGTTATCTCCTCCGCCTGCAACACTTGCTCTATTTAGTTGTAACCAACTGTTACCGTCTTGGCTAAAAAATATATCAGTAGCTGAACAAGCTATAACTCCGTCTGCATAAACTTCAAGACCTAATATTTGATTAGAACTACTTGGTCTTGTGCCATCACCAAATATAGTGTATCCGTTTATACGTCTATATCCACCTTTATTAGATACTTCAAAGTTAGATAATCTAGTAGCAACTCCAGGTTTCCCCAAAAGTTCCATTGTATTACTGGACTTATCTAGCCCTCCTTGTAATGCTACTGAAAAGGGTTGTGAAGCTGCCATTAGAAATAAATCCTGTCATCTGTCATACTTTTAGGTTGAGGATTAATCAAATTAGATTTCATACGTTTCATACCTTTCTTATAATCATCTAATGCAAAAGCTGCTTGTTGTAAGTTTTCTTTAAACTGATGAACGTAGTATCTTGTTCTAGCCATGATTACAGAAGCATATTGATCTGGAAAGACTATAGTATCTCCATGAGCAGAAAGTTCTGTAGGTGCAGAGTAAGCATAGAAATGAACATTGTATACTTTGTCTGGGATAGGACTAAGACCAAATTTTCTATGGTCTGGACTACGAATAACAAACTGAGGCTCTCCATGATTCTGAGTATCTGCATCATCTGCGTTTTCTTGATCTCTTAAATATCTTCTCCAATCTGTTAAAGATATAAATCTTAAACCTTTAGATACATAGGGTGCGGATTCTCCTGATACACTAATTGTTGTAATATAAAAATCATCCCAATCTATAGAAGAATAATCAGTAGTTATACTAGAGCTTCCTGCTTTAAGTGTGTACCATCTTGTTCCTGCTACGGTTGCTACAGTTACATTACCGTAAAAAGGATCTGTTTCTCCGCTAGCTGCGGCAGCAAAGAAAGGTAATTGAGGTTCTTCATTAGCTATGTCATTTAACGCTCTATTAATTGCTTCTCTTACAAAAGCTTGTATTCCTACAGAACTTGAAAAATTTGCAGAAGTTAATTGTACTTCATTTAATTCTCTAAGAACTTCGTTAGTAAGTGTTAAATATGTTGTAGCCATTAGTTACCCTTTTTCTTTTTACCAAATATGCGATCATAGTTATCTGCATATTTTTTCTTTGCTTCACCAGAATATGCGCTACCTAACAATCCTAAGACTCTAGTGCTTTTGGGCTTACTAGAGCCATTTAGGATCATAGGATTTTTGTCATTACCTAACTGTGGCATTTTTAATCTGGGGTTGAGCCAAGATGTAAAAACTCTACTAAATAAGTAACAGTTGTAGCGGCTGTTGCTAAGTTGTTTGCTAGAGGCTTAAGGCGAGCATGAAGTGTTCTAGCTGCGGCACTATACAACGTAGAGGCTATAACAATAGCTTCTGAAGTTGCAGGGCCTCCAACAACACCTGCTGTTACTCCTGTACCTACAAAAGCGTTAGCGGCATGTCCATGTGAGTTTTGAATAATATACAAGGGTGCGTTTGCTGTCCAAGTTACTGCTGATCCACCATCATCTAAGATAGCTTTTTCATCAATAATTTGACCACCACCTGCTGCAGTACCTAAATCAAAATCAACATCATCACCTGAAGCTCCTGCTGTAACAATGTTACCTGCAGGTATGGCAATAAGATTTCTTATAATAGTGTCAGCAGGCTGAGTAAATGAAACATCATAAGTAGCATTAGCAGTAACTGCAATAGTTCCTGTTGTAGCTGAAGTCCATGAAGTACAGATATTGTCAGCAATTTTCCCAACATCAACTGTTCTAGCTGAGTTGCGCCCTGTATCTCTTACTTTAAATACTGGGTTTGACATTTTGTGTCTCCTTTATCTTTAAAAGATAAGTTAATATTAATAAAATTTATACTCTAAAAAGTAGAAAAGGGAGGCTTTTACACCTCCCAGATCTGTTTAGTCAATACCGTAGAAAGCAGAAACTAATGCTTCACCGCGTAGTACTTTAGCTCCATATACATGAAGACCTCGCACTATATCGCCAAAGCTATCAGGATCACGCAATACTTCAGTACTTGTAATCGTCTGAGCAGTAGCTGTAGATGACATGTGGCCTGCGATACATTTTCCTGCAGCGTTAGTTGTATCTGCAATGTTGTTAGACTTGTACATGCTGAATCCACGCAACTTACCAGAAGTTACTAGACCATTTCTTATAGAACCTTGTCCTGCATTATAATCAACAGACAAAAGTTTTGAAGATGAACTTGCAAGAACTTCATAGAAGTCAGGTGATGCTAAGAACCATCTTCCTTCTTCTGGTATGTTCTGCTCATCCATTAAACGTGCCATGTGTGATAGTACGTCAATAGGATCATGTTCACTTGATGCAAAACCTATGTCAAGATTACCAGTTCCATCAAATGTACCTGCCGCTAAATCAGTAGCGTTGTCAGAACCAAGAATATGGTTAGGACTTGAGGCAGAAACACCTGCGAACATAGTAGCAATAACACCTTCATCATAAGCATCTCTAAGAGCGTATGCTGCAGATGAGCTAGCTACTTCTTTAAAATTCACATGAGACATAGCTGTTTCAATGTCATCAACTTTGAATTTAAAAGCGTTAGCTGTATCAACTACAAGCGTTAACTCTTGATCAGTTAGTTTAGTGTCTGTAACATCTGCACCACGTTCATACTGGTATACAGTGATTTCAGGTTCTTTTATAATCTTTACAGAATCTCCATAAGCGGACAACTCACCTGCATAATCTGTGTTGGTGATCGCTTCTACAACCGAAGCCTTTCTAAAGAAGTTAAGAACCTTTTTAGAGTAGACTGAAGGAAGGAAAAACGAATTAGTCTGACCACTTACGGAGTTTGCAAAGTTAGCGTTAGTATCAGTACTTGGTTCAAAGAACTGATCTGATTGGTTATAAGCCATTTTACTTCTCCGTTATTTATCAAATTAAAAGTTATTATTTTACTACTCTGCCCTCATGAATTGCTTTTCCGATTTCTTCTTCATACTTGTCAAATTCAATAATAGACATTGCAGCGATTTCCCTTTCTGTCCAAATTTTATCTTGCTTTGGTTCAACTGCTGTTGTTTTAGTTGAAACCATATCAGCGGCAGATTTATTGGACTTCTTAGAAGAAGGCTTCTCAACTCTAGCAGAACTTTCTATTCCTACATCTCGCTTATATAAATCTAAAGCGCGACTTGCAAGATCTCCATCACTATTATTTTTATATATCCAATCTTGAATTGATTGAGGTTGTGACTTAGCCCATTGATGGAAATCATCACTTTCTCTAATATCTTCAAAATCAGGATGATTATTCATCAACCTTTCATGTGCTTGTTTAGTAACTAACTCTGTTTCGCGTTCTTGCAAAGCTTTTAATTTTTCTTCTAAGACTTTCATCTGTTCAGAACTTTGCATGTGCGCTACAGTTTCAACTACACCCATCACATCTGGATACTCTTCTCTAAATTTAGCTAAGTCATCTGGAGACTTTGGAGCTACATATTCAGGCACATTTTTAGCTGCTTGCTCTAGTAGTTCTTGCTCTCTAGTTTTAAACTCATTAAGTTTAGAGTCATAGTGTTTTTTTAAAGAATCATATCTTTGTTTATAGTTATCAGTATTCTCTTCAGAAGACTTCTTACTACTCTTTCTAGTTTCTTTCTTTTTAGTCTCAACTTGAGGCTTTTCAAAAAAGGCACTATCCGCAGATACAAAATCTTGGGAGTCTCCTTTATGCCATTCTTTATTAGCGTTATAAGGATTAGCTTGTTCTTCTTTTTGTTGTGTTGCCATTTCTTCTCTCCTACTCAGGGCTTTCTAAACAAAGTAGCTGTAATGCGCATAACAGGGTTTGTTTTTGTAAAGGTAGCCTTTCGGTTTATGTTGTGACAGAGGGCTTAGTAACTAAGGTAGCTCTATCGTTTTTACTGCATGCGTGGATTAACAGATAACATACCTTTCCGAATTTCATCTTTAGCTATGTCTTGATCAACAGGTTTACCAAATTGGTCTACTTGTTGTTCTTCTACTTCACCACCTTCTTGCATATCTTGTCTCATAGCATCAGCTTCTTTTTCAGCATCTTCCATCATACTTTGTAATCTGTCCGCGCCTATTTGTTCTGTTGCTTTTGCTGTAAAGACAAACTCACCGTCAGATAACCTTGCAGGTATACTGTCGGAAACACCTGATCCTGGGCCGTTAACTGGCCCTGATCCTGCGAATTCTGTTGCTGTATCTAGAACTCTATCAAATAACATGCTGAGTTCTGGATCAGCTTCTAATTTAGTCATTAATGTTTTTTCTTGTTCAGGATTTAAAGATTGCTCTATTATAAAGTCTAAGTAGTTATCTTCCATTTGTTCATCAGGCATCATTCCACCTTCTTGATATCCCATTCTAGCTACAACTTCTGGAGCTTCTTTTCTCAATGCTTCAATACCTTTGCCTCCTTCTTTCATCTGCTTACGCTCATCTTTTTCTTTAGTAGAAATTTCTTTCTCTAATTTAACAGGAGCTATAGATATTGCTATGCCTTCCATTTGTTCTTTCATTGAGCCATTCTGTTTCTTTTTTTTCTGCATTAGTTATTCTCTTTCATATTTTGATTAACTGATTGGGGCAGTTGGAGTAACCGTTCCAGTAAATTGATCCTCCCCTGACTGCGGAACATTTCCAATTCCAATGTTCCCACCGCCAGTACCTGTAACTCCAATGTCTTGAGGTTGTTGAGGTACTCCTCCACTACCTGCCATTGTTTGCTGTTGACTATTGGGTTGAGCCTCTGCGCTTGCTTCTTGTCCATTATTTTGCATACCTATTATTTGAGCCATGATAGCTGCTTCTTCAGGATCATTGAGTATTTCATCAGGATCTAAATCTAAGCTATAGGCTAGTTCACTTATTAACTTAGAAATTTTAACAAAAGGAGCAATAGCAGGACTTTGTGCAGTTTGTAAGAACATAGTCAATCTCTGACTTCTTACTTCTTTTTGCATCAAGCTATTTGTTCCAGAGGCTCTAATTTCTAAATCGCCTTTAACATCCATTTGACCTTCAAAGAACTGCATGTTCCATTGAAAGTAAGCTTCCCCCAAAGGCTTCAATAAAAAATCATCTAGGTTTTTTACAACAGTTTTAATATTTAAACTTGCTGCACCTAATAGCATTGACATTCCAGAAGCTGTTCTTGTCATACTCTGAACACCTGTTTGTCCATGTGAGTAACTAGGTATTCCTGTTTGCTCATCTGCAAGCTGTCTAAACTTGTCAAACATCATCATGTTTTCATTAGATGTGTTAGGAAACTTCATACCATGTACTGCTTGTCCAGGCATCCCTGCTTGTCTACGGAATATTTTTCCTGGATATATTTCCATAGATTGTCCACCTACAAGGGCAGACTCATCAATATCAAAGACTACAGAGCCTGATAGAGCTAAGTTATCTACAGCCATTCTAGCGTGACCATTCATAACTTGTTGAGAATCATCCATGTTCTCTGCAACTCCTATACCAAAGAAATTGTATGGGTTTCTTTCATAAGGAAAAGCATGATAAGGAATACGCGCAGGAGTAAAAGGATTTACAACTGCTCTAAGAAGTTTTCCACCAGTTACCCAAGCATTGATCTGTACTTCATCTAAATCATCTACTGTGTCAGGTAGTTCTATTCCTACTTCTCTAGCATACTCCGCATCCATGATACCCCAATATTCTAGAACTTCATAGTTCCCTTGATAGTCTTCGCTACCTCTGGCATCATCTTTTAACTGACTTTCAAAATCTTTTTCTTCGTAGTTAGGCCCCATTTGTAGACACTCTCTAATAGCATCTTCATCAAAGTAAGGCATGTTACGCAGTTGTCTAAACTGACTACGATTCATTTTATGGCGGTGTATTGCATACTCACACTCATCCATATTAGTTGCTGCAGGATCAGGATAGAAATCCCAACAACTTACAAATTCTATTCTAGGAACTCTAACTTCTAAAGGACTATAAGATCTTTCACCTTCTTCATCTGTATCCCATTTATGTAGTTTCTTATTAAAGTTGAAAGGCCCTTTAACAAGTCCTGTACCTAACATAGCTGCTTCTAGTAAAGCATTTCTAATTTCAGAAGATCCATTAGATTCTTCTATCTGATCATGAATAAGCTTTTCCATTCTTCTTGCAGCTTTCTGTGCAGGATTAATATCAAAGTCTGCAGGATTTGCGCTGTTACCTTCAACTAGCATATCATCTGCTAAGTCTTCTATGGTATCTGAAAATAGTCCTCTACCAAAAGTAGCTCCAGGCTTTAAAGTTCTACCATCACCTTCATAGCCTACTTCATAAGGATTATCTTTTTCATCTTGAGGAGGATCTTCTAGTCTATTGCCTATGTTATCAGGCATAGAAGATTCAATATCAGGAGTAGGGTTGTTAATATCTAAATGGGCTGTACCGTATTCACCTTCAGGTATTTTAGTTTCTGTAACTCCTATAGGAAACTTACCAGTACCAAACATAACATCCACTAACTGCCCAAAGGCTGCTAGTACTTTTGTTTTAGTAACTTTTACAAAGATGCGAGATTTTTCAGACTCTCTAAACTTAACACCTTTACTATACATACCTCTATAGTTTTCATAAGCTTTTAACCATCTGTTTTCATCCATAGATCTTTTATCTTCTGCTTGATAAAAGCGACCTTCAATGATCCCAACTAAATTAGATTTCTGTTGTTCTTCTAGTTTTAAAACACTACCTGTTTCGCCCTCAACTTCTTCATAGATGTCATTAGCTGTTAAAAAACTGTTTTCTTTTTCTGCCATGTATTAATATCCAAAGGTTGAGTCTGATGGTATATAGGTATCAGATCTTATTCTTAATCTTCTATCATAAGGATGATCTACTCTTGGTCTAGACATTAACAAATAACGCAAAGCATCATAAGCGTGGTCTGAAGCATTTGTATCCACATCTTCTGAATTCTTTTTAGATAAAGGAATACCTTGCACTTCTCTTATCAAGTTAACGCAAGTGTTCACTATCTGTAACTTAGGCCTTCCACTTTGAAGTCTTTTCCGTAAATGTTCATGTATTAGAACTTTACCTGCTACTCTGTTTTTATCAGCCCTTCTTAATTTATGACCTCTATTGACAAGTGTTTCTCCAATAGTAGGCCCTGAGTATCCTGTTCTTGCCCACGCTGCTGTATCTAATACACCAGGAATAGACTTAACTTCATTCTCTTCCATCAATGTTATTTTGTCAGCTAGCGCGTTTCCTGTCAGACCTTTTTGGTAGAGTTCTCTATATATTATGATGGTCTGATCTTCAGGATCAACGGCAGCCCACAAACAACAACTTTCCGCGGCATAGCCATAATCTACACCTTTTATTCTTTCCCACCAAGACGGTATATCAAAAGGAGCTATAACATGTGTTTCTGTTTCAAACTCTGCAAATGCTGCTCCTTCTGCTATATCCCAATTACCATCTAGTAATTGTTTACGTTGTACAGCAGGAAGCGAGTTAAGCATCCTTTCATATTCACCATCTTCTGCTAGATAAGGATTGTCCTGTAATCTAGCAGGAATAAACTTTCTTGTAAGTCCATCATGTCCTACAAATGCTTCGTTAGATTCTGATGGCAGTACATATCTTTTCTTTACCCAATGCGCACCAACTCCACCTGGGTTTGCTGTGCATCTTAAATAAGTTTGAAGTTTAGGATCAGTAGTTCTTAAACGTGATGCTAAATAGTTCCAACCAAACTCTGTTGGAAGGTGAGTTATTTCATCAAATCCTATCCAACTGTATGCTTGACCTTGATAACGGTAGACATCTGAATCTCTTTCTAAAAATCCAAACTCTATCTTTGCTCCGCTAGGAAAGTTCCAAAGTTTTTCTACTTCTTTAAACCTCGCACCTTTAAAAGCTTTAGGATAAAGTTCTCTTGACTTATCTATCAATTCTCTTAATTCAGGCATTGACCTTCTAAGTATCAATGCTCTGTGTACAGGATTGTGGCAAGCGCGCAATGGATCTATTAACATTGCATAACTCTTACCACCACCTGCAGCCCCACCATATAAGACATCCTTTTCTGGTGCGGCTAAAAAATTTTTCTGTGGCCCTTCGTTGGGCATAAACTCAACGTAAGAACCTGTTTCATCTAAATGTTGCTGTATAGCATCTGGTAATTCTTTGCTTTCTTCTTCAGTAATAACATTAGATGTTAACACTTTGCTAGTCTTTGCTAGCTTTTCTTCTTCTTTGCGTAAATTTCTGCGCAACTTTTTTACTTTAGAGTTTTTCTTTTTTAAAGCTTTTTGTGCATGTAGTGCTGCTTTAACATCAGATAACTCTGTATTCTTCGGTCTACCCCTTCGTTTCTGCGGAGTTCCGTCTTTCTTTAGTATATAGGCCCCTTGAGCATCTGTCAAGTATTTTTCAGGATTTCTTTCCCAATCTTCCATATACTTTATCCACATGTTTTTTTAAGCCTACTCTAGAAATAGATCTGCCTGTTTCAGCCTCTAACCAATCTACTCCTATGCCTAAACTAATTTCTCCAGAATACACAGACTCTGAAACTTCTTTTAATATTTTTAACTCTTCTGTTATTGGTTCTAAATAGCCTTCAACATTTGAAATCCTATAGCCAAAAGGTATTGTAGAAGAAGATCTTCTTACATAAGAATCAGGAATCATTAACATATCATATTCTTTTAGCTGTACAAATAAACCGCCTAATGATGTCACCACTTAACCTTATGCGACCAATATCTTGCACTTAGTTTGCTAGGACTTGAATCCTGTGCGTTATGTCTAGCATAGTAAGATTTCTTTCTAGCTTTATCTTTTGCAGACTTAGGATTCTTTCCTGCTCCTCTAACTCCTTGCTGACCAAATCTTATGGTCTTTACTTTATCGCCTACTTTTGCAACAACTACATGAGACTTTGTTTTATGACTAGGAGTTCGTTTAGGCTTGTTATATCCAGACACACCTGCTCTTGCAAGTCTTGGATCTTTTTTCTTAGCCATTACTTCTTCTTCCTTTTCTTTTTATGAAGACCATGTTTAGCGTGTTGTTTTCCTGCAGCTGTTGCTGCGCGTTTCTTTTTGTTAGCTGCTGCAAGTTTTTTTCTACCTGCAGGACTAGACTTAAGCTTTTTAATTTTTGCAGATGGAGCATACACTTCACCAGTTTCAGAAGACTTCTTACCACTAGCGGTACGCCACTTTTGTTTTGTCCACTTCTTCAGAGACTTCTGAGACTTCTTAAGTGCCATTACTTATTTTTTGCTTTTTTCTTTGCAGTTGCACTTAGCTTGCTAAAGTGAAAAAGTTTTTTACTTGTTTTAGTATGAGTCTTATTAGAATGAAGATCACCATTAGGCATTTTGTGACTTGCACCTTTAAACTCAGTGCCATCTCTAAAGTAATGTTTAACTCCTTTAGCCACTACATCTTCTCCATATCTTGAACAGAGTTAAACTTAGCAATTCCACCCATCATCATCTTCTTGCGCTTAGAACCGTACATTCCACCGCCCATCATCTTCTTGCGTTTAGAATCATACATTCCGCCACCCATCATTTTTTTTCTGTCTTTCATTTGTATCCTCCACCTTTTGCTTTATATTGTTTAGCTAACATCTGTGCTTTCCTGGCACTCCATTGACCTGCTCTTCCACCTTTACTACCTGCTTTAATTCTATTAAAAAGATTCTTACGCATTGTAGGCTTAGTATAGTTACCTGCTTTATTAACAGTTGACTTTTTCTTTGTCTTACCTTTGTTGACGGCCATAGTTCCTCATTTGCGAAAACGCTTCTTTATATTTTAACTGCTCTTTACGTTGTTTAAGATTGTATCTTGCTTTACGTTTACCTTGCTTCTTAAACTGATTATCTGTACTACTTTTTT
>Ga0209603_1000510_pt1 | contig 47136 bp, 22 predicted proteins | sample COGITO_mtgs_1206_FD_184812 | JGI IMG/M metagenome (GOLD analysis project Ga0209603, IMG submission 184812) | Pelagic marine microbial communities from North Sea - COGITO_mtgs_120607 (SPAdes) (version 2) | ecosystem: Environmental > Aquatic > Marine > Epipelagic ...
TTGCATCGACCCGGGCTGGTACAGCGTGTGATCCGGCCCTCCGTCTTCGTCGGTGATCTGCCGCATCTGCTTGCACACGCCGCGGAAGAAGGAGGCCGCCTGGTCGTCGCCTAGGCCCACGTCTCTGTCAAACCACAGCGCTGAAAGCCGGTGTGCCGGGTTGCCGAGGCCGCCCTGCCCGCCCTCTTCGATCGACAGCTGCTCAAACTTGCCTGCGTAGTGCTGCAGCATGGTGTCTTTGTAGCGACGATGGAGCGTGTACGTGGTCCGCCACTCCGAGTCCGACATTAGGTCCGTCATGTAGCCTCGGGGCCCGCACATGTCTATGTAGCCTTGTCCTCCCATGAGACACACGTGCTCCACGCGCCCGGGGTACTTCTCCCCGTCGAGCACACACCCGTAGATGGTGCCCAGTAACATGAAGATGGCGCGCAGCTCTGGTATTTGGCAGTTGAAGCACTGGCCACACACGTGGGTGCGAGGCGTCTCCGTCGACCCCGCGTCCACCTCCGGGGCGTCGATGCCACCCGACGCACTGGACCCGTACCGCTGGCCGGTGTTCTGGTTGGTGAGCTTCATGAACACGCCCTGGATCGCGTAGGCAATGTGAGGAATGCTGCTGAAAGTGTGGAAGACCTCCCCGAACACATCGGACCCCTCCTGGAAGCACGTGCGCTCGATGCAGTCCATCTGCGTCATCCAGCCCGCCACCTGGGTGTAGTCTATGATGCACATGATCGCCTGGATGTAGGCGAGGAAGTACGGGATGACGATGTCGGTGAGCAGGACGATGAGAAGGTCCATTCCCAGCTTGATCACGGTGGTGAGCACGCCGCTTCGGACTAGCATCATCACCGCCCCCGCCAGCGACTTGATCGCCATAATGAAGAGGTTGAACAGGGTTTCGAACACCTCCGAGAGCACCGTCCACGCCACGTGGAACACCACGTCGGAGAGCGTCCCGACAAGCACAATGCCTGCTCCCAGGAGCGACTGGATGGCGTCCACCAGCATGGACAGGTCCAGCACTCCCACAACTGGGTTTCCGGTGACTTCGGAGAGGCGACGGGCGGTTTGCGTCGACAATGTGACGGTGGAGTTTCCCACAAAGCTGCTCGTGGAACCGGAGGCTACTCCGAGCTGCGAGCTGTAGAAGGACAATTTGCCACACCACTCACTCGCCTTGTCCAACGAGCCGTCCTGTGGGCACACAAACCCCTCGAAAGGCACCTGCTCCTCCGTGATCACACCGCCGTACGGCTGGTGGGTGAACGCGATGCTGAGCACGTCCAGCGCGCTGAACACCAGCGGCTGCACCACATACTCGACGCCCGCGTTCCACCCGGGTATTGCTATGAGGAGCACCTCCGAAAAGGCGTTCCAAATGTTGGCGGTGGTGTCGTACCCGGAGGCGTAGACCCCCACAAGTCTTTTGGCTCCGTGGAACGCGCGCTCCGGATCGAGGCTTATCCACAGAGAAACTTGGTGGACAATGAAGAGTGTCACGAATCCTATGGCCAGTGCGATCACGACGAGACCTCCAAAGCTTACGAGCCCCAGGAACCGCCCCGGAACCTTGGAAAGGTCGTCGAAGACCGACATGGCCAGACGGCTCTTCCAAACTTCGCCCTACTTGGTACACGCAGTGATCATGATATGTTTTAGCGAAACAACATTTACACTTCCAGAAACACCCCTACTATCTCTTCTGGTCGGTGGCAAGTGAGAGGCGGGAGGCCTCCCAGCCCGGTCTCCTCTTCTGCTTCCGCGGTCTCTAGAGAGTCTAGGGAGTGTGGCGACAGCGCGAGAGTGTCTACCATCCACCAGAGACTCTCCTCGAACTCCTCCTCCCTCTTGGGAGCAGCGGCGAGGCCGCAGACGTGCCCCTTCTTGCGCATGCCGCATCTATGACACACGTTTCCCTTTCCAGGGTGCTCGCAGGCGTGCTTCATGCGGTTGTACTTGTTCCGCACGCTGCTTGGGCTCCTGTGAAGCCTGTCGCCGATCCTCTCCCACCGGTTACCCATCAAGGTGCGGAGCTTCAGCAACAGCAGGGTCTCATCCCGGTCCCACAACCTCGTGCTCTCGTGGTACCCTCCCCCCATGAACAACTGGATTGATTTTGATACGAAACTGAGTGTCGTAATGATTGGCAGAGTTAGCGAACCTATACGGCACTGTGGACGCATTTGTCTGACCGATACTTCACAAGTACACCCGCCACGCAAAAGACGTCCATCGACCACTGTGCGCGGACCGACCAGAACGGCAGAACCCACAGGGGGATGCCAAACGCCGACATGGGATAGTCGTAGTGCCACGGCTTCACGGCTACGGCCATGGTCACAACCTCTACGGCCGCAAACAAGAACGCGGAAAGCACGTAGAAGATTGCAGTGTTTTGGGTGTGCCAGCGCAGACCGCCGGTGATCGCCGATAGCAATGCAGTGCATAGAAACGGCATTTCTCCCAGTACAGCAACGCACGCGCACGCGAGAACATACGCCACGTGGCGGTTTACAACTTCACGAAGGACAACCATGACAACCCAAACGACCTCTTCATGTACCCTCATACCCCCGGACCCAAGTACGGGTCTACGTCTTAGCGCGCGTCCTTATGTGTTCGGTGTTCGGCTACCCTCTGGTTTCCCAGAGACTGCCGGAGATCCGCCTCCTCCTATTAAGCGTCCATGTCAATCGGCGCATCATCATCATCCTTCCCCTAACTCAGCATCGGGCGGAGGCGAAGGAGAACCAGGAGGGGCAGGGGGAGGAGGACTGGCGGCTCCCGTCCTGTTCCTCGGGGGCTGCCGGAGATCTGCTCGATCAGCCCGATCGGCCTCGTATTGGTCGAACGACCACCACGTCGCAGCGGGGCACGTCCCCGGGTCGTCTTCTTTGGCGCGCGGCATCCCGAATCGGCCGTCCCAGACGTCGAAGCAGGAGTCCATGAAGACCTCCGCCGCCTTGCCGCGCGACCCCGTGTTGCCTTCCTCCAGAGGGAACACGTCCGATAGGTGTTTCGTCTTTCCGCTCTCCCACAACTCGTTGACGAGCTCGGCCACGAACGTGACGTAAATGCCGAAAGCGTCTTCGGACTTCTCCACCACGCTCATTTCTGCCATCTTGTCCAGAACCCTTTTCTCTGCCGCGTCGGTGTCCAAAGCGGACTTGGACAGCCGCCTGAGCTGTTTCAGGACAACCTCTCTGCCGTCGTTCCTGACCCATGCCGGAAAGTTCTCGCCCCCGGTCTGCTTGTTCCAGGCGTCCCTGATGTACCCGTAGCTGATCGCACTCTTTTGTGAAATCGCCACGCGTTGGTCCTCCTTCATCTCCATGAGCATCTTTGCCACCTCTGTCTGGCTCTGGTAGTTGACCTCGTGCACGGCCCTGGAGTTGCCGGATATCCTGCCGACGTTCAGCATCCAAAGCTTCTCCAAGCTTCCCGCCCAGGTCGAGTCGGGACGCAGACCCGACTCTAACGGGGTCTCGTATGCAGCTCTGATGGCTTGCTGAACCTCCTCTTGGTACTTCTCAGTTTCACCTCGCGCCACCGCGAGCTTCCCGCCGAACTTGGTGTAGAAGGCGATTTGCTCGTTGAGCCTAGCCCGCGCCGGACCTAGCTCCACTGCCTTTTTGCCGTCCGCCATCATCTCGTTGTCCAGCTTTATGGCCAGGATGTACGCCTCCTTGATCGTCTGCGGTATGTTCTCCCTGTAGAGAATGTGCGCGCTGATGCCGACCTTGTCTGCTTCCGCCGAAACGTCTAAAATCGCGCTTACGGCCGCCCGCATCCTCTCCTCGGGCTGGCCTTCCAGCGACTTGAAGAGGTCGCCAAAGAAGCTGTCGAAAGCATCGCCCATCACGCTGCCCATGCATTTTATGGACCCGTTGTGGAAGTCTCTGCAGCCGTCGAACTCCTTGTCCCTGGGCGCTGCTAGGATGGTGTCCCTCGCCGCACAGAATGCCGTCAGGCTGGAGTCTGGGTTGAGGATGGGATCGTTGATGGCTTTCTTGTGCTCTTCCGTGATCGTCTTTGGGTCGTAGTCGCTTTCCAACACTGGCCTCCAGAACTCGGCCTGCTCGCGGAGGACCCTAACGGCACTCTGCGCCTTTTTGAGCTCTTTCTCCTCGACCGCAGGGTCAACCGAGGCAACGGGACTGCGCACGGCCCGCAGCTCTGGGGGGACAGTAAGCGTGGCCTCAACGGCCTCGGCCGCGCTCAGGCGCATCAGGATGTTGGTCACCATGACTTCGGCCTCGAGAACGTACATTCCGGCCTGGACCTTCTGCTTGTCTGGAGTTAGCGTCTCGCTGCCAAACGACGTCTCTTTCCATGCGTCATAGAAGAGGGCGCTGGTCTGATTCCTGAGGCGTGCGAAATGACTTACCATCGAGGAACCGAGCCCTAACACGTCCTCCATTTGGTTTCGGATGAGCTGGCGGCGCAGCGGAGTGTAGATGTTGGTCACGCCATCCCGGCTGGTAAAGTCCAACCCGCCCTGTCCGGGAATGCCTGAGCCAAAGGGGTTGAACGCCGGTCCCGCCTGGTCCAGCAGCGTTGTCCTCGCGTACTCCAGGCCTCCGCTCTCCCAGGCAGTAGCTCGGGCCGAGGATAGCTCCGGGCTGTTCAGGTACCCCGACATCAGAGCCGCACCGACCATCGACATCGCCGCGATGTTGCGCATTCGGTGGGTGTACTTCAGGTGTTGCACCCACCACCACGCGCTCCTCCCTGCTTTGGCGAGCTTGAGGTCCTTGCTGTCGTATGGCTTGATCCACACGTTGTGCCATTTCGTCCCGTCCGGGGCGTCGAGGCGCTTGAAGTCGGGATGGGGTCGCCACCGCCTGCGTGTTGCGGTGACGTCCATGTGGAAGATCATGTCCAGCTCGATGTTCATCTCGTTGTTCACCCACTTGTTGCTGATGTGGTCGTTTCCGGTCAGCTTCTGCCACTCGACGCCAGGCTTGGTGGTGGCACTGCTCTTGCCCGTGATGTTGACGCGCACAACGTGGCACAGTGTCGAGGTGCCTCCTATCTTGACGTACTCGACCTCGCCCATCTCGAATGGCTGTTGCAGGTAGATTCCGTCTTCCGCCACCTTGTAGCGACGTCCATTGACCACGCTCTTGTATGCCGGGTCGAGAAGCTGCTCGCACAACGACTTTCCCAAGTCCCGGTTGACAGAGTTGCTGTAGAGGTGATCGCACACGACGGTATCTCTGTTGGGCGTGGTTTGTAGGACCGCAGAGGTAATGTAGAGGCTAGCCAACGCCAAGCGCTTCTCCGCGTTTGTCATCCGCATAGCCTGCTGCGTGACGTGGGCAATGGACATCCTAATGCCGTCCCCCCTAGTCGTCCCAAACTCCGCGACAAACTTCTGGGGGTCTTCCAAGTAGTCCAGCATGCCTTTGAGACTGTACTGCTTGAGAGGTGCCGGCCGCCCTTCCATGATCAAGACCCGCATGTCGTTGCGGCGGACGCGCGCCATCTGCAGCATGCGGTTCAAGATGGCGCGGCGGATGATTGGTACCCTGGGGGCCTTGTCGGGGCGGTCGAAGCGGTCGTCGCCGTCGTCGCCTCCGAATTCCGCCCCGGCGTCGTAGGCCGTCCGGCGCCTTTTCCGGCGTTTCTCCATCGCGGGGGTGATGTGCCTCTTTGGCGTGCCGCCAAAGTAGTACGTGCGCCCGTCCTCGAACAGCCACATCGGCATGTCCATCTGCGTGGCTAGGTAGTAGCATACCTGCGTTCGCAGGCGCTGGATCTGCATGCGGATGTTGTGGCCGTTTGCGATCAGCTGCGGCGTGCCCACGTAGGCCGCGAAACTGCCCGAGCGCATCCTCGTGTTCTGGAGCATGAGGCCCACGAGCTCGGCAAACCGAGTGGACATCACCCAGTCCTTGCCCTCCACAAACTCCCAGAGGTGGATCGGCCGGTGGTATCCACCACAGTGGCGCATCTCGCTCACGATGAAGTCGTACGCCTTCTGGATGGCAGCGAGCGTGTCGGGCTTGAGGTGGAGCATGAACGAGTTGCGCGGCTCGGTGATGCGCGAGTAAGACGCCCCAGATGACGGGGCCATCGACGTGGCGACCTGGTTGTGAAAGGCCTGGCTCACGTTCTGGAGGTTGGCGACGATCTCGTGGATCGTCATCGGTCGAGCGGACCGCCCAAGCGCCTCGTTGATCTCCACCGAGGCCTCGAAGAACCCGTGGCCCGCCTCTCCGTCGGTTATCTGCCGGATGCTATCCTTGACGTCGGCGGAGAGCACGACGAGCTGCTGGTCGTCCGGCGTCTTGCCGCGCATATCGAGCTGCAGCTTGGACCCCTTGAGCGTGGAGGTCACCACGGACTCCACGAGCTTGGTCTGGAACCTCGACACCCGCTCGGAGAGCGCCTTCTGCCTGGTAGCCGCGTCCTTGGCGAGCTGCTTCAGGTCCTCGTCCTCCCACGAGATGGCCGAGTCCGCCGACTCGCCGATGGCTCCGGTGACGGCGGTGACGAAACGATAGAGCCGGTCCCCCGAGACCGCCACCTCGCGCATCGCGTCCGACCAGACGTCCGCCCTGCGGCTGCGCGACGCGTCCTCCACGGTCTTGTCGGTGTTGAGACCGAAGACACCCTGCCGCTCGGGAGAACCATCGGTTTCGAGGCGAGTGATGTACTCCTCCTCTTGCATCAGCTGCAGCACGTCGACTGATGCCTTGATCGCGTGCGCCGCCACCTTGTTGATGTTTTCAAAGGTGATGTCCAGAGGGGAGAGCCAGTTGTTCGACTGCATGACAGGGGACCAGTCTCCGAGCGTCGCTGGAACGGGTATGGAGGTTTGGTTGTCCGCGCTCAGCCCCAGTCGCAAGCCAAAACGATCTGGAAGACCTTGTACGTCAGCGAGGGTTGGACCCGCGTAGACGGGAGGGGCAGGCATTCCCGGTGGAGCGGGGATAGGAGGATCACGCTCCGGATCCCATCCTTTCTCCATGCCCCTGCGAAGCCAGGACGACAGCTGCTCGCATTTGATGGTTACTTCCTGGTCGTTTGTGCCCTTCACGTAAGTGTCGTCCGCCCCCGCGGGAGTGCGAGCGGGCATCCTCGGACCGACAGCAGGCGTGGCGCCAGGCGCGTGCACGAAACGCGCGATTCCAGCATCGACGGGGAGCAGGAGCTTGTCGATTGTGTCCTTGTGGGGGCCCACTGCGCATTGTTGTGCGGGCCTTGTGACCATGACCGCCCGACTGGGGACGGGGCCCCACACATCGTCGGACGGTTTTTTGATGATCGGAGTGGTGTCGTCACTATTCTCCGACGCGATGAATGCCATGCACTGCAGCTGTCGAATCTTTGCAGACGCCGCAGCAGCGCGCAGAGTGCGCTTCTGATGATCCGATGGCGCTCCACCGGCAGTCGCGGTCGTGGCGTTGTCGCGTTTGAGAAGTGCTTTCGCCATCATCTCGTAGATCGACGCCTCGCAGATGTTAAGCGACATCGGAGAGTAGTCGACGTCATTGTTCTCGGCGCCATCGGCCAGAGCCGCGTTGCTCGCGTCAGTCGTCTTGATGGGCGCCCAGTGCACCTCGAGTGCCCTCTCTATGCCGCCGACGCTGTCTTCTTTCCAAGCGTACCCGAAGTAGTCCGTGTCAAGCTCGATGCCTGGAGCGCCGTCCGCCGGCCTGATCCCTGTGCTTGCGTAGTGATTACTAAGCACCGTGGCGATTTCGGCCCTTGTCTCTGCCCCGAGTGTGATGTTGGGAATGTACGTGGTGTTGCTGTACAGCCCTGCGCGGTAGTAAGACTGCATTTCCGTCTCCGGGTAGTTGTATGGAAGTCTGCGCGACTCCGCGGCGGGAAGAGTTTGGTGCGGTCCTTGGTAGCCGCACAGACCGCGAATGATGCAGAATTCAATCATCCAAGGATCGCTCGACTGGAGGCCCGCGAGCGCCGGATCTGTTCTTGGAAGCTGCGCTACCCGGGGATCGGTGGCTGCGAGAACCCCAGCTTGCATTTTCCTGTGAAGGTCGTCGAGCGGGAGCGGAACGACTGGAACTCCGTTTCCGAGTGCCGTGTAGAACGCGCCCTTGTCCGCCGGCGCGCCGCCCGGTGTGCCACCCGCGTAAGGGTACACCCGGGGGCCTTGGTTCCACATCGGCGTGAGCACGCGATCCAGGTACCACTCCTTGCCCGCGGGAAGCGCCGGATTGTTGGTGTCCCACTTCCTCCAGCCGTTCGTCCCGTCCGCGGGGTCGTTGACCGCCACGTTCCCGGCCGCCACGTCGAAGTACTTGACTTTCTGTGTCGCGCCAATGCGGGCGCAAGCAGCGGCCACCGCCGTCTGAAACTGCCGCTGCTTCGGCTTTCTGCCGTCGCGACCAGGAATCCGGAGCCCGGTGACGGCATCGTACTCCGGACAGAACCCCATGCGGGTGTCGGAGCGGTCGTTAGGGTCGAAGGACTGCCAGTCTTGGATCTCCCTGCCGATGAGCTGTCCCAGAACCGCCACAAGCATCGTGTCGTCGTAGGCCTTCTTCACGACCTTCTCGCTGGCGTCTAGGAGCTTCTGCACAACTTGCATCGGATACGAGCCAGGGTCGGAAAGGACGTAGACGGCCTCGACGATTGCCTTTGCGATCGCGTAGTTGGCCGCGATGTCATCGCTGTGCTTGAGTACGTTCATCACCCACTCCATGCCCGTCCCTGTCGTGTAAGTGGCTTCGATCGTGTCGGCGGCTGTCACCACCTCGTTCAACCCCGTCTGACGCATGTAGTCGAGAACCGCGTTGCGGATCTCGTCTACTTGCATCATCCAGCCAGCCAGCTCGAGGCCCGTGTTGATCTTGGTCGTGCTCTGTGCCTGCCTGGTCACCATCACGCTGCGCATGGCTCGGATGATGCCCTCGGCAGAGGCGTGCCGCATGATCTGGGGCATCATCGAAGGCGGCACGATTCGGAGACGCTCGCCGCCGTCTCCGGCCCACAGCATGGCGACGGCCTGCGACATGTACTGGCCGTTGTCGCCTCCGAGGGCGAAGCGCGCCTCGACGACCGCTCTCCCGGCAGACTTTTCGGGAAGACCGGTCGCGGGGTCCTCCTCGGCCATCTCGTCCGCCAGGTCTTCCACCCTGTCGCGAATCTGGTTCGCGCTGTTGTTGCCAAACTCGGCGTCGCTTGCCAGTGCGTTGGCGGTCTGACGCAGCATGTTCTCCACGAACGTCTCCTTGTTGACTCGGTCAAACTCGGTGCGGATACGCGCGCGCGACGGCCCCGCGCTAGTGGGGACCACGCCGAGCATTGGCGCCGGCGAGGCCACCACCGGTGCCACTGGTACCGGCGGCGCCACAGGAGGAGGAGCCGCCATGCCGCCCCGCCTCTGTCAATTGCCGGGCCGTCGTTAGATATCTCACAGACTCCTACCCTATTGACAAAGAAGGGCACGGTGGGTAGTGCGGGTGGAATGAACCAGCTTCTGGATGACCCTCCACGTCCGCTTTCCGTCTGGTCCGTGAATAGCGACGAGGACACGTACACGTCTGGACTCCGAGAGGTGGAAACCGTGTCCGAGCCGCTTGTGACGACATCCTTGCCGCTTATAGACCCGCCCCGACAGTTTGATGACATACTCAAGGAGCTCGATCCGCGCGAAATCGCGAGGGCGGCGGAGGATGAAGCCGACGCGGAGAAGAAGGAGCTGCTCCAACAGGTCGACCAGTTTTGCCGGCCTGCCAACCGCAAGGAAGTGGAGACGTCGCGGCTTGCGCCTTCCATAGACTGCGAGAGTCAGCAGGTCAACACGGTGGAGATTGTGAAAAAGGATGGCATGTACTCCGTGGTGTTGGACGGTGTGTCGCAGGGCGTCATTGGATCGACCTACGACCCCCAGACCGGAAAGACGTCGTTCAACGCTGCGGACTACTGGCTTCCCAGGTTCAAGGAGACCATGGCCCGCAGCCAAGGGATGTTGGTGCGCACGACCCGGCCAGTGGTCTTTTCAATGAGACTCGAAGACTACGAGGGCGTGCCGGAGTCGTGCCACATACACGTTCTCCAGCGGGTGGTCAACGGTGGAACTGTCATCATGGACAACAAGGAGGTCAAGAAGGAGACCATCACGCCCTACTCGACGGGGTCGGCTGCCTCCGAGGTGGTCGTCCTTCCCTACCCTCTCATCAGCACCCCGGAGCCCCACTTCCACATCAACGACTACAGCAGGATGAGAGAGGCCGAGATCACGGTCAAGGTCTCTCAGGATGTCGGCCTGCTCAGCGCGACCAAAAACTTCCTCGCGCGCGTCGCCGGGAGCGTGACCCCTGGGTCGGGCGAGAGTGGTCCGCGTATGATCGCGCAGGACTTTGCGAATTGGGCAGCGGCGGTTAGGCAGGCGACAGGAAAGCTGGTGAGCACCGCGGCGGGCGCGGCGGGTGCGGGCGCGGCGGTGTCTACGGGAGTCGCTGGGGTGGCGGCCGCGACAGAGGCGGCGGGCGCGGCCACGAGCGCTGCTGGAGCAGCGGCGTCCCTGGCCGGCGTCGCTGCTCCTGCTGCCGTCGCACCTGTCGTGGCCGGTGGGGCAATCGGGGGGCTCGGCGTTTTCATGGTGTGGGAGATGTTATCCTCCTCGCGCAAGCTAGAGAAGTGGACGGTGACTACTGCGGACAGGCAGCGCTTGCTCGGAATGCACGAGCAAGAGTGCACCAAGGAACCCAAGCAGCACCGAATCACCATTTCCGAGCTGCCTAAGATTCTTCGAAGGATATCGGAGACGCGCGCCAACGGGTCCGTGGTCAGTGGCACAGACCAAACAATTGGCATGTCCGTTCACGATCTCAACGACATCAAGTGGCGCAAGGAGGCGGCGTTTCTGCATTGGCTCCAGTACGGAGAGGGCCCGCGCTTCGACGGAAGCAGCTTAACGGCGCGAACGACCGCCATGGTGGCAGCAAGCGTGGCGGTTGCTGGAGCTGGCGTTACCACTGCTGCGGCAACATCGGAGGCCGCCACAGCCGCCGCGGCCGCCTACTCGGCTGGGTCTGTGGGAGCGTTGGGGGCGGCAGCCGCATCTCTGGCACCGTACGCGCTCGGGGCATACCTCCTTGGAAAGATGCTGTACGCCATCGCGTGGACGGGCGACGAATGGGCGAGCCAGCTCTCGTCTTACCAAACGCCACCAGACCCCATCACCGGTCGGTACTCGCTGCAGCAGAACATTCAGCAGAACAACGACCTGCGGGAGCGGCCGCAGCTGACACCGTTGACTGGAAACACCATAAGCCGCGCCGGAATGGACCCCCTCACGCTGTCGAACACCCGAACGCAGTTCTCGTTCACTATCAAGATAGTGGAGAGCGACGGGCAGCCTGGGCCGACGATCAACCTGGAGGCCACGCGCATGAACGGAATCGACGCCGGATGGGTGTCTGCGGGCTACGACGATCTCATCAACACCATCCGACAGGAGGTGGACTGCCTCGAGTTCAAGCTCATGTCCATGACCAGCGTAACGAGCTGGATGCGCAGACACTCCACCCTGGTGGCGGACAGCAACAACGGGGCGATCGTCGGCGACAAGTTCGACATGCAGGTCAACCAGGCGATCGACCGGGAGCTGGGGGACCTTGCGTCCGCCAGCACCCCAGAGAAGATTGAGGCAGCGGCGAAACGCGAGAAGAAGCGGTCCGAGAAGGCGAGCAAGCAGCTCGAAGCGTCGCGCAAGGCCCTCGCCAAAGCAAACAAGAACGTCGCCACCGTCAAGAGCGACCAGCGCAAGTGGGACGAGAAGTACAACGAGAAGGTGCGGAACATCAACAACGCTGCCAATCTGGACGCCGCGCGCAGGCAGCGCAGGCTCGACGCGGCGAGGCAAACATACGACAGGGGCAAAGAGCGGCTCGCGAGGAACTTGCGCAAGCGGGAGACCACCGCGATGGAGAAGGACGACGATGCTCGAAACTCGGCTCGCGTCGATTCCGCCCAGACCATACGCGAGAAAAGGGCAGGGCTGTCTAGAAAGTTTGCCAACATCTTTGATTACGAGGAGCTCCTCAAACGACTGCGCGTCGATGTGCTTGGGGACGAGTACGACGTGTACACCGTAGACGATGCGGCGGCCGACATAGAGCGGATGCGAGAGCAACGCGTCTCGCAGCGCTCGTACTGGACCAGGATCAAGGACGCGTTGCTACCGATGTTCCTGCGCTCCAGAGACGCCGAAGACATAGGCTACGTGCGCGATGCCATCGAGCAACACAAGCAATACTGCATCGGCGCGTTGAGTAGCTCTTTGGGCGTTCGAAGCTCCGAGATCCGGGCGGACAGCGTTCTTCACCTGAGGTTTACCGAGATCTTCTCTCCGGTGGTAACTAAGCGCAGACAACTGTCGATGCGCTTTGCCTCGTTCATCGTACCCGGGGTCGGCGTCTGGCTTCGTCCGCCCACTCGCGACCCGGAGAGCATCGTGCGCATGCTTCCGCAGATCGTAGTGTTCTCCACGAGCCTCGTGTCTGCATTCGGCAACGTCAAGATACTTCAACCCCTTTCTCTAACAAACTCGGAGCTGGTGGAGGAGCAGACGCTCGGGAAGAACACCGTGCGTGTGATGGACCTGACGCTTAGGCGCGTAAGCAACCTCTACGACGTTCCGAGGATGCTCATCTGGCAGAACGTGTGCCACATGATCCAGATCTACAAGAGAAGGGCGAACTGGGTCGCGGGATACAGCACGGTCTTTGTGCGCTCGCTGGACACGACGCGCTCGTCCGCCGACCTCATGGCCATGGCGGCCCTCCCCACAAAGACCGTCCGAAAGAGCGTGCACGTTGCCGTCGCTGCCGGCGGGGACAACATGAGACGGCACAACCACGTGACGGCCGGAAACAAGGTGTACGGTGCGGGGAAGCTTCTCGCCGAGCTCGGCTGCGAGCGAGGGCACGGGGGTCTGCTCGCCGTCGCCACGTTCTCGGAAATCCTCGCGTTCCACGTACTTCAGTACGGGGCCTCCGCGGGGGGAGGCAAAGGATTCCTGCTCCAGTACCGTGAGCTGGTCGACAACGTCAAGTCCAAGTCGCGTCAGGCCGCCCAGATAGTGGCAAAGTTCATCACCACATACTACACGAGCTCGGCGAAGAAGCCCCGGCGGATGGTGTTCAACGACGTCGCCTTCTACTGCCTGCCTGGGATGTCGTACGTGCGCATTGCTCTCCGACGCATTGGTCTCCTCGAGGATCTCGACCGCAGCAACACCGTGTTCGTGGAGTGGAACCGAGACGACCGTCGCTTTGCAAACGACTTTGCTAACTCGTTGCTAAAGCTCGCCTCCTCCAGCAATATCGATCCATCCGTCTTCCCGTTCACGTGCGCACAGTCCGTGGTAGGAGGCGTCCCTGCAGCCATAAAATCGAGCATGGGCACGGACTACGCAGACTCGGTGTCGGCTCAGATCGCCACGCTTTGCCACGCCTACAAGCGCATCCAGATCATGACCAATACAGTCAAGGCAGTGTCTGGCGAAAGGAACGTTGTGTGCATCCGGGTGGACTGCATCTGCTCCAGACCCATCGTGCTCAAGACGGTGGCAATGTACAGATCAAAGACGATTCAGATCATCGAGCGGGTGGGTGGCCAGTCTCCACAGGCCTCTTGGAGCAAGCCCAGACAACCATTCAACTCCACCCTTCTTCAGCACCGCCTCGCTGGAATGCGCATGAACGTCGAGGAGGACGTTCTCAGGGACGCTGTGCAGACGCCCGCTGCATCTGGCAAGACACATAGGGAGTTGTACGACGAGCTCGTGGACACCATGTCTGGCTTGGACGTTCGCGGACTCGTCGATATTGGCGAGCCCGATGAAGCAACATTCATGGTCCCGTTTGGGGTCTACAGCATGGGCACCACCGCAGACATTGCGTGCATGGACTTTGAGATGAGGCCCGTGTGGGTGGCGGATCTCAAGGCGGCAGCAATTCGCGTCGGGATGGACATCACAACGCCACCGACGACCGCAACCGACGTGACGATACGCATGGATGGATCTACCCTTTACGGACGACCGCGACACCCGTTCGTCGTCGTCGCATCCAAGACATACGTCGCTGTGTACGTCGACGACGAGAGCAGCAAGAACGCGGCGATAACCGCCCCGCCACCATCGGACTCCGTCGACACCGACCGCCTCGTCGACGCCCTAACGATCATCAACAAAGACCCTGCAATGTCGGAGCTCTCTGGCGAACTGTCCGAGAGATACAGATCGATAATGCACAACGCGGAGCGCGTGTTCCAGGCATGCCTGGTCATCGCATCTGGAAAGTACCATGGCATTCCCCCGTCAAAGGGGATCCTGGCTCAGGTCGACCTGTCGACGACGAACGTACCTGCGGCCAACCTTGCGGTGTCTGTCTGCATTGGCAACGCACTTGCCTTTGCGGCCACGGGGATGCCCATCCGCGTCGTCGCGTCGTCTCCTACACAAGACGCCCAGAGGCACCAAGACATGGCACTCGCGGCCGTTTCCGTGGAGAGTGCGTGCGACGCCCTTATGCGCAATGGGGTTGCGGCGGTACCATTCAGCGAGGCGTGTTGTTCGTTCTCCTGTCTGTCTGTTTAGACTGTAGCGTTTTTAACGAATGATAAGCATCCACTGCCACGCGTTAAATAAACGAGGGACGGGCGACGATGTCCCTTCGGGGGGATGGCCGCGTGGCCATCCCTGTCAAGGACGGGGTGGCAACCCCCCTTTTGCCCTCTTTTCACCAGCTTTCCATCGGTCCATCAGCGTCGCAAACGGGTGCCATGGAGGATTCCGAGGACGACGACGAGGCGGGCGTGGAGCCAGTGGTGCAGCAGTTTGAAGAAATCTACGCTGGCTTTGTTCTCCTTTTCGCCAGTCCCAACCGCGCGGGGGCACCGTCTGTCATAGCTCCGAGACACGTGAACCTCTCCAACACGACCCTTGTTCCCTCGCTCGGAGACCCCATAGATCCCGCCGTGATGGAGCTACGCCGCCGACTTTTCAACTCCGCGGCCATCTCCGCGAGGGGCAACGAAGATGTCAAAGAGATGTTCACCGGATACACACAGGCGGACAAGGCTGGCAAGTACTCTGCGTCGGTGGTCGCGTCCGGGATACGGGCCCCGCTCTTTGCAGCCATGATGAAACAGGACTTCCCTCTCGACGGCGCGATGTTTGACCCTGTGCGCGAGTCAATCGAGTCGGGGCGCAAGCTGTGGCTTTCGGCTCTCAAGATCAACACCGCAGCCAACGCGCCGGCGGATCAGGACCCCGAAGACCGGGCGGTCAAGTTCGACCAATTCTACAACAGCGCCGACAAGCTGCTTCTCTTTGCGCCTGCCAGCAGGATAGTCTACCCTCCTCGCAAAAACCTGCTGAGGGCGCTCAATGAGCTACTTCTTGACGGCCGCCCACGCTCCGCCAACTTCGTCCCGTCCAACCTCAAGAAGGTCATGGTCGCACACTACACCATCTTCTCGACTGTGATGGGACAACTGGCGACCAACCTCAACTTTGGCAGCGAGCCGGCGGGAAGCGAGAAGAAGAGGATCCATGAGTTTTTCGACACCGGCTCGCTTTCGTCGAAGCTTGGCTTCGACCTGTCCGAGTACCTCAAGAAGGGCAAGAAGAACGCACTCTCCTGGAACGCCACCAAGGTTTCCGCGCACACGCACGAACTCACCGCCAGCTACTGGGAGAACCTGTCAAAGCTGTTCACGGCATACCCCGTGGTGGAGGAAGGCTCGGGAGAGCTCGACCCTTCCGTAGTAGGAGGCGAGGTCCTGTCGCAAGGCGCTTCCACCGAGCTTCCCTTCGACGAGTTCGAAGCAAAGATCGCACAGCTCAAGAGCAAATACGAGGATCCATCGAAGATAGGGGATTACATCAAGGAGTTCCTCCCCGAGTACTTTAAGATGCTCGTTGCCATCGCGATGCGAGACCTCGACACGCCTGACTGGTGGTACGGGACATCTTTGATGAACATGCACTGCCTTGTCATGATGATCGACGGGGAGACCAACTGGTCCACGAACAGCATCGAGCTCACGAATGCCGGCGTGAACTCAAACTTCCTGCAGCAAGCAGCGGAGACCATGGCAGCGTTGGAGCGCCTGTACGTCGAGGAGCGCGACAAGCAGGGCGGCAAGGCCAAGGAGGCGGCACCAGCGGCACCAGCGGCCTTGCCGGGTGACGACGACAGCGACGACGACGACGAGCCGCGTCTGCCTCCGGGCGGTGGAGGGGGTGGTGGCGGAGGGCCAAGCGGCGGAGGTGGAGGGCCAAGCGGAGGGCCAAGCAGCGGACGCGGTGGCGGTCGCGGGCGGGGGCGCGGGCGTGGACGCCGAGGCGGCGGTGGCGGCGCGGTTGCCGTCAGCCCCTCCCCGTCTCCCGACGCGGACATGGCCGAGGACTCCGACGACACTGTAGGCACGACGGAAATGCCAACAGGCACCGGCGTGGTCATCAACATGCTCAACGAGGTGGCCGAGTCTTCTACTAAGAAGCAGAGCAAGACGCGCGCCGCTCGAGTCGCAGAGGAGGATTCGGCTACGTCCATGGGCGGTGGCTTGGTTCCCGCAGGCACACCGGAGGATGAGGAGGAGGTTGCAGCGGCGGCCACCTCCGTGAACACGGCAGTGGAGGCACAGAACGTCCTCAATGAGATGGAGGCTCTTACAAAGAAGCTCGAGGCGGCACAGAAGACGATGGAGGAGTACAGGACAGCTTCGGAAGCGAAGCAAGCCGATGTGGCGACTGCCCGCGAAAAGGCAGAGAGCGTTGCGGCGGCTGCCCTGAAAGAGGCTGACGAGGAGTACAAGAAGCTCGAGAAGGAGTTCAAAGATCAGATGGATGAGGACTGGACCAGAAGTGAGGCCGCCAAGAAGAAGTTCAAAGCTCAGAAGAAGAAGCTTGAGCAAGCAGAATCCGACGCTGCTACAGCGTCGGCGCAAGCAGATGGTCTCCAGGAACAGGTCAACATCATGCTCGAGGACGAGAGCAATCTCCTGGACGATATGAAAGACCTTCAGCAGCAGCTGACAAACGCAGCCGGAAAGCACCAGGCGGTGCAGGAGAAGGCCAACGCGGCGATGCGGACGCTCGAGGAAGAGCGCGTCAAGGTGGCGGACCTCAACAAGAAGATCAAGGACCGCGAGGTCGAAGCGCAAGCCAAGGTCGACGCCGCAAAGGCGATCGCCAATGGAAGAGTGGAGGTGGAGAAGTCAAAGCAAGCCGCGGCAGTGAAGAAGGCCGAGATCGCTTCCAGTGAGAAAGTCAAACTCAAGGAGATCGAGGAGGCGAAGAGGCAAGCCAAGGCAGCGGAGGATGCCGCCGCCAAGGCGCAGCTGGCGGCGACCGAGTACGAGAAGAAGAAGCTTCAGGTGGAGAAGGAACTCGAGATGGCGCGTATCAAGAAGGGCATCACCGCGAAGCAGACGGCAGCCGACGAAAAAGCCCACGACAAGGAGGTGCAGAAAGAAAAGGAGGCGGGCCAGAAGCTCGTACAACTGACAATCAACATCGGTGGCGCCAAGAAGCAGCACGAAGAGGACAAGGAGAAGGCGTCGGAAATACTCTCACAGAATGCCATCGCTCAGTGGAAGCTTTCGAGCATCCTGGGTGGTGCCATCCCCATTGGCGAGTGGCTGAAGCGCAAGACGGGGATGCTGGCCGGCTCAGGCATGGACCTCGTCAAGTTCCTGTTTGAGAAGATGCGCAAGCTTGTGGTGGAAATCCTGAAGCTGAGGTTCAAGGTGGCGACGTCCACAGCCCTGGCCCAGATGCTCATGGCCGGCACCATTCGGATTCCACTCGCCGAGACCAACACTCTGTCGATACTTGCGGCGCTCGGGCTGGGAAGCCCGGTGGCCGTTCCCATGGCCGTGTTTCGGTCGCTTCTTGCCAACGTCATTGGGATTGAGACGCGACCCATGATCGTGCCCGTCATCTCCCACGTCGGCGTTGCATTCTCGTACGTCGTTACGCGCATCACCCACGCGGTGGTACCGGAGAAGTACGGCGCCTTGGTCAACCTCAAGAACCTCGCCAGGTTGCTGACCTTCTGGAAGTCGCCTTCCCAGGTAGGCGTCGGGGCGTTCTGGGACATGACAATGCCGAGGGTTGCCAGGCCCGCAAGGTGGCTCTTCCAAGGATACGTCTCTGGCACTGGCATCATCTTCGCACTCGAATCAATCGCCGAGGCGGCACCCGCCGCCATTTCCACGTTCGCCGCGGAGATCATCACGGGAGCAATCGTACAAGCCGGGGCGGGCTACTTCCTTCCAACCTTGTTGACACAGTCCGAGTTCGTGCGAGTCGTGAACCAGTACTTTAGGTACAAGCTTGCGATGCCGGGTGGCGGCAGCGTGTCCGAGCTCGGGTACAACATCATGATCACCGCCACAACCAGTCTGGCGGACATCATGAGAATCATCGTCGACACCGTCATGTACGGTCTGAGAACGATCGGAAGTATCCCATCGGCCATTGCCGGCTTGGTGGTGGAGGCCTTGTCTGCGGTCGGTGTAGTGCTTTCAGGCCATTGGATCAAGCTCATCCTACTGGCACTTGGAGTCGTGTGCTACTACAACCGAGCGACTGTCAAACGCGGTCTCAAAGCCTCCTCCAAGGGGCTCGGAAAGGCAAAAGACGCGTGCGTTGCGGTGTACAAAGACGGTAAGACGTGGTGCGAGGACAATGACGTGGTGGGCCAAGGAAAGGAGTACATTGCGTGGCTGAAAGAACAGCTTAGTCGCCAGAGCAAGGAGGATGGCGACAAGACGTATACCAGCGGCGACATCGAGGCGGCAATGCTCGTCCTGGGCATGAGCCAGGAGCGGGACGATACCGGCCGGACTGACCAGGACGACCTGATGCAGGTGATGTCAAACCAGGCGGGGCGAGAGGAGCGGCGACGTACTGAGAAGAGAAAGGCGGACGACAAGGCCGCGCAGGAAAAGCGCGGGAGGCGGGGAACGGGACCGAGCGATGACACCCCGGACGAAGAGATGGGAGACGGCAGCACGAGCAGCAGCATCAGCGCGCCACTCGACATCGACCTGCTCGTGCACTTCATGGGAGCCGCCCTGGCGGCTAGCTTTGCAGTCGCGTAGCCGCGCTAAAGGACACATGTGCCGGGTTATATCGTATGGTTTAGCATGGTGGAAGGGATGGGAATTGAGGCCCTAGACCAACAGCAGCGCGAGCCGGGATCGCCGGGTAGGCACGGAGGCAGGACACCGTCCTTCTCCGACCGTGTGTCCGAGCTGATCCTACAGTCGTGTCGTTTAAAAGACTCTAGTGCACGGATCTCCACAATCCTTCGGGACAACCGAGGACGAACCGTCGTTCGAGTGCGCACCGGCGAGTCGAGCGACGCCGTGTCGTTGCTGCGAGCGCTCAAGGATCTGTGGCCCCTCGCCAAAACCGCCGTGGTAGAGAACCAGCTGGACGGGTCCGTGGAGGCGCAGATCGTCGTCCCGCGCGAGGAAGACGAACGCACCTACGCCAGACAGAGGGCGTCATCGTCCCGATGTGCCGAGTTCTTGAACGCTGCCGTTCTTGTGCTCCTACTCGTGGGAGCGGCCCTCTACTTCAAGGACGTCTACCTCCACAAGGTGTACTCTGCCACCAATGGCACGGCAGACGGCGCACACTCGTCCACCGCTGACGATCGCGAGCTGTGATTTGGCACCTGTGTCTCTGTACAAATGTAGAGGGGAGCACGGGGAGCACATGGCAATTGACATAGTAGCTGCGTGTGAAACCTCGGAGTCGGCCGCCACGCCTCAGGGTTTTTTCGTGGGAATGTCGGTGCTCTTCGCCTTTTACATTGGCTTAGACACGATCATTGCAGCACTCGTGGTGAGGAGAAAACTCAGAGACCACAATGTCACGCCCAACCCGCCCCCCGCAACAGGGATCGCGGTAGTACAAAAAGCCTAGTAGTGAACGCTATGTGGGCTAGACACCGCGGTATCAGTCTGTATTAACAAGATGAGAGCACCGGATGAGGGGCACACTGTGCAAGTACATTTTTCAAAAGTGCCTGAGGCTACTTCGGCCTTGAGCCCACCGGCTGGACCACAAGCTGGACGTCACGCGACATGGACCTCACGCGAATCCATTCCCCACAAGCAGCAGCACCGGCGCACAAGGACGGTGCTTACCCCGGTGGTCACGTTCCCCCCTCGCGGGGCCGGGCAAAGGCTGAGGCGATCGTGCCCTTCTTCGGCTTCTTCTTCTCCCGCTCCCTCGCCTCCCGCTTCGCCGCCGACACGGACGGAGACTCCGGGTCTCCCTCTTCCCCCGCCGCAAACAGACCAGACGCCACCTCGGCTTTGCTCATGCCCCTAGACTGAGAGGCAGCTTTCAGTACGACATGCCTGATCTTCTTGGCCTTTTTAATCCCTTTTTTGGTCGCACGACCGTGTTCGCGACTCTTCTGTACACTAAGTGGGTCCTTGTGTGCTGTACCGTGTCTGTTCTTCTTGTGTTTCATGTATCAAGTCTGCCCCTGTCACGTGTCTCATCCTTGCGAGGACTGTCGCTCTTTAGCGAACGCGCTGCCAGCGCACAGAGCTTCTGGCGGGAGTCCTTCTCGTCGTCCGTCCCGTCGCCCACCTACTCGGTCTCCTCCTTGCCAGCCTCGGCCGCGAACGACGCGGCCGCGGCTGCGGCGTCCTTGCCACCGGGCTCTGCGGCGACCACGGAGGCGTGGTTCGCCTCGGCGCGCTTGAAGACCTTGGCGCGCTTGATCTCACGCGAGCGAGACTCCTCCGCGCGGCGCTTGATCCTGCCGCTGACGTGGTGAGCCATGTCAGGGTGGTCTGCCGGCCAGACGCCGAGCTCCAGCGGGTAGTCGATCTTCAGAGCAGTGCGCGAGTTCGCAACCTCGGGCTTGTCCATGTACTCGTCGTACGTTTTCTTGAAGATGGACTTGCGGAGGTTGTCGAGCTCTATGCACTGCTCCTGGTTCAGACGGCGCTTCTTGTGTCCGTTGGGGTTCTTACCGGGCATGGCCGCAACCCGCCACTCGTCGTCGGCCTTGTCACGGGCCTCGCGCGCAGCCGCACTCGCCGCAATCTTGAGCGGTGTGTCGAGCGCCTCCTTGACGTCGAGAACGTCCTGCGGGGGCTTGTCGGACAGCAGCAGGTAGAAGTCGATGGTGCCGACGTTGTAGCCCTTCCATGGCGGGCACAGCAAGTTGGCCACCTCGTAGTCGTGTGGGAAGCCCGCAAGCCACAGCCAGCGCTGTGACTCGTCCTTGTAGATGCTCATCTGGGCCTTGTGCAGGTAGCACTGCTTGCTGACCGAGCGGCAGCGTGGCTTGTCCTTGCCGACGGACAGGTCGAGACCGTTGTAGCGGACGCCGAGGTAGGCGTTGTTGTGGTCGACGCCCCACTCGAACGACGGGCGGTATGCTGTGCCCGCGTGATCGTCGGGGCACGCCTTGTCGAGAAACTCCTTGAGCACAGGAGCAATGTCCTGCCCCTCCTCGTCGTCCTCCTCCCCCTCCTCTGGTGGCTGGTTGAACAGCATCTTGCGCAAGGCGCGGACGATCTTCTTGGGGGTCACCCTGGCGGGAAGGTTTACATGCGCGCGGTGCGTCTCTACGTAGCCTCCGGGGTTGCCGTCGAGCTCGTGGCTGTCGCGAAGCCCAGCAAACGGCTTGTAGTCGGCCTTGCTCGGCATGCCCTCAGCGCCGTAGATCTCTCCGAGCTTAGTCGTGTGGATATCGGCGTCCACTGGGAGCCCGTCGGGGCCCGACTTGTCGGTGCGGTGCAGGATGGTCAGCGAGACCATCGCCGCTCCGTTTTTGTGCGCGATGTCCTGCGCCCCCTTGGGTCGCGTGTTGTCGAACTTGGAGCGGTCGTACGTGTTGACGGGAGGCGAGTAGCCAGGCGGCTGCAGCGTCTTCGCGCGCTTGGCGAAGTCCGCGAGGTTGGCGTAGAGCGCCTGCAGGCGGTGGGGGCCCTCCAGCTCGTTGAGCTGCTTGGCGAGCTTCTTGGCCTCCGCCTCCGCGCTGTCGAGGGGAGTGTCGGTGGTGTACTGCTGAGCCAGCATCTGCAGCACGTCGCCGTGCATGCCCGCGTTGGCGAGCAGCGACGCAAAGCCCTGCTGCTGCGCCGAGCCCTGCTGGCGGTACGTGGGCAGCACGTGTACCATCTGCGCCATCAACGCGATGCCAAACAGGAGGCCGACGTCACCGCTCGTCTTGGTGTAGTAGCCTCCGTTGAAGCTGGAGTACGGCGTGAACGCGTTGGCGACGTCCTGGCGAGGCACCTCGACCGTGCGTGAGATCGTGGAGGCAAAGCTGATGCACGCCTGCGCCTCCGCGTCCGTGCACTGGTTCTCAAAGATCAGCGCATCGTACGCAGCGCGAATGCCCTGCATGCGGCCGTTGCGGCAGACTGCGCGGTACATGTACCCGATGTCCGAGCGCACACGGTAGAACTCCTTGGGGTACGCAAGGCCCAGGTGCAGGGCCACCTGCTTCTCCGCCGCGATCTCAGCATCCGTCTTCTTCTTCTTGCGCGACACCTTGACCGGGTTGCCGTGCTCGTCCTCCTCGTAGTCGGACTCGTCGTCGTACTCGTAGTCATCCTCATCCTCCTCGTCGTTGTCGCTCTTATCACTGGCGCTGTCGTCGTCGTCCGAGGGTGGCTTGAGCATGGGTCCGCACGACTTGCCGTAGGCCTTCTTCTCGGCCTGGACGATGGCGTCCTCCTCGTCGTCGATCTCCTCGTTGTACGTGACCTCCTTCTTGGCGCGGAGGCTGCGGCTGGGCGTGTCGTCGGCCATGGCTGTGGGTGGTACCTGCGCGCAAGGGCCGTCGGCGCCGGGTGGGTGCGATGCGTAGGCGGCCGACTGCCTCCGTAGGCGGCCGACCCAATGAGAGGTTGTGTGGGACCAGGGCTAAGAGGAGAATCTTCCTCCCCGATGCGGCACCTCGGAAACCTTGCTTGCTTTTGTTTTAAAATGTAATCTCATGTAACGTCATACTATACACCTACAAAGAGTCCGGCGCCGACGGGCTGGCAGATGCGCCCGGCGCCGACGGATACCTCCACAACCTTGACGGTGTCAAGGGGTCTCCGATTCCTGTGGCGGGCGTGTACTCCCCTTCGGCTGCTCTCATGAGCTTCTGGACGAACAGTGGCGGTACGGCATTGCCGTACCCGTCGTATTTCAGCTGCGCTGTTGCTGTAGGAGGCCAGCGAAAGCTGGGCGGAAAGGTGCAGAGCGCGCCAATCTCATCCGGAGACATCAGTCGAATTCGGGCGAAGGGGTGATCCCCGATCCAGGTGAACGGCCGCGAGCCACACGTCGGCGATGGAAGGTATGGTTCAAAAAGATCAACCATCCCGTCAGTGTACTTGCCGGGATTTCTCGCAACTGCGTGCACCTTCTCTGGCGACAGTGGCCTGCTGATCAGTCCTTGTACAAAGCGAGTGCCTTCTGGTATGCGGACTGTGTCCGCCACACCGAGTCTTCGACGCACCTTGAGCGAGTTGTCTAAGCGCAGTCTTCGAATGGTCTCCGGGCGGCCACAGATGAGCCGCGATCGGGTTTGAGGCACGCCGTACAGCGACATGTCAAAGTTCTCAAAGTCGAAGAGGTCTCTGTGCTTGGCCCTTGTTGCCTGCATCAGAGCCTTCACGCATCCTTTCGTGTCGCTGACCTCCTCTATGCTAAACTGAGCAGGTCTGAGGAAGCATACAAGATCGAGACACCAGCTCACAAGGTCCAAACCTCTGTTCTTGTGATCCTGTATCTCCTGGCTATCAGCGACGTCATTGTTGGTAGACTTGCGCTTTCCCAGAGCCCGCATCTGACTTTGTCCCTGACACGGCGGACTAAGATGAATCCATAGTCGGTGTCGCTGGTCGGACGGCACGGTGGCGTCTATGAGCGCGAGCAGCTGCTCCTGTGTCTCCGGACCAAGCTTCATGCACTCGTGCCTAGCGAAAGGGTGGTTGCAGGCATGGACATCGAGTCGTGACTGATCAAAGTCCACGGCAAGGACTACGCGATGCCCAAGCTGAGATGCGCCGGTGGATACTCCACCCACAGAGCAAAATAGGTCCACCACCAGGTAGCCATCCGGCAGCACCCCGGCAGTCGGTTCTGTTACACCCACAAAGCTAGCCAATGTAGACTGGCGCATATCTGATCTTAGACACTTTTGCATGTAAACTCGATTCGGACTCTATGATAGCGGCTTCGTCTGTCTCTTGTCCGTACACACCCATTAACCCACACACCGTCTACCGTACAGTTCCATGGTCACGGGTACGCATTGCAATCCGGCGCCGCTGTGCCTGCACTGCGCCACTCTACTTCTTGGCGCGGGGGACCCAGCCGTTGTCGGGCTGGCGGTCTTTCTCGATGGCCATTCCGGCTGGAATGAGGCTCCGCATGTACGTACGCATGTCGACCGTGCCGCCGGTGAGCTCCTTGATCACCCACTTGAGGTGAGAGATCTTGTCCTCGCAGCCCTTGCTGTTGACGTTGCCATGGTAGACGGAGAGCATCTGCGGGAGAGCGTGCGTGTCCCACTCCGACAGGGTTGAGGGCAGGCACTCGATGATGCGGAGCAGGCACTCCTCCTCCGCGACCTTGGCGACAGTGGCCCTGTACTGCTTGATGCTTTCGACGCCGAGTGGGGAGGTGGCCGTGCCATCGGACGCGCGGTCGAACGCGGCCGTCGCATTCGCGTAGAAATGCGCGAATGCGTTCTTCTCGGCGTCGCTGGGTAGAGACACGGCGTGGCTGATGTCGATCTTGCGCGCCTTGGCGATCTTGTCGTTGCGGGAATCCGCGTGGCCCAGCGGCTGGGGAGCGCTGGTCGCAGGGGGGTTCCAGTACGGGCTGGAGAATGGCGCCGTCCCCTTGACGTACGACTTGGCCACCGAGGTAGGCTGCCTGGGCATGTGGATCTGGCCAGGCGCGGACTCGTTCAGCTGGTAGTGATCGGCCTGCATGTCGCCGGCCATCATCGAGGAGAAAATGCTGCTCTGTGGCTCGACGCACGTACCCGGAGACGCCACGATCGCCACTGTGTCCTTGGCGATTGCGATCTGCTTGGTTCCCGTGACGACCGTCTTCTTGCGCTTGGCCTTGGGGAGCGCATTGGGATCCTGACCCTGCTCAGGGGCAGCCACCTCGGCGGCGGCAGAGGTGGACTCGACAGCCGGCTCCGCCTCAGGGACAAAGTCGCCGTCACTGGTATCCTCCTTCTCCCCGACGATGGCGTCCTCAACGACTGCATCCTTGCGGGCCGCGCGCTTGGCTCCGCGACCGGCACTGGGCTCGACATTCAGGTCGTCGGCCAGGTCGGCAACCTCAGCCTCGAGCGCGAGGCGAGCCGGTGTGGGATCGTGACGCGCAGGCTGCATGTCGCCGCCCACCTCGGCGTCCTCGTCGACGGTCACTGGAAGTGGGAGAGGGGGGCGATGAATCTTGGCCATCGCCTGGCGCGAAGGAGCCGACGACGAGTAGAAAGAAGGAACCGACGTCGAGGAGTGCCTTGGCTTCTTCTGGATCAAGGACTGGTGGAGGTCTTCGACGTCGTTCTCGTGCGGGGAGGAGACGGGGCGATGCTCAGGCAGAGCGGGCATTGGCACCAGAGTCCGCTTCTTGGCTGGAGTCGGAACAGGGCCAGTATCCTGCATCAGCTTGTCCCGCAAAGCGTCGATGATGTTCTTGAGCTTCAGAAAGCCCCCCTCATCTCCCTGCGAAAGGATTCCCTCGATCGAGTACGTGATGTCCCATTTCTGCGTCACGTCGGAGGGCGCGTCGTACTTCTCGCGAACCTCGCCGGAGAACAGGGCGCGGATCTCGACCGCCTCTGGAATGTGCGAGGATGGGATGTTGGCAGTGTGGGGGATCTCGCGCTTGCAGCGGGCCTCCAACCCCCCCTTCTCGAGCACCCAGCGCATGTCCGCGTCTTTTGCAAACTGTTTGCGGTAGGCGACGACGAGGTCTCCGATCTGCCCATCCGAATCCTCGTCCATGGCAGCGCAGACGTTCTTGTGCTTGGCGACTTCGAGTCTGCCCTCGGAATCGGTGTTGGCAATGGCGTGAATGAAAGCGGGGTACAGCGCGGCGTTTCCGCGCTCCGAGTTGAGGCGACTCTTAAATTCGCTTGACGCCCAGTTCTTCTTGGAGCTGCACCTGTTCCACTCTTGCGGGGGCTCGTAGCGCACACCCCGGCCACGCGGATCTACCGCCTTGAGGAGCATGTCGGTCTTGGCCTGCTCAAGCCACTTGTGCACCTGAGCCTCAACGACGCCGAGTTCCATGCTGTGGAACACGGCGTCCTCGGTACCGTACTGCTTGTCCGCTGGCACGTAGGCGACTCGCACGCGCTTGATGGATCGCTCGTACTTGCACTGGAGAATGCAGCTTCCGTCCCTCGAGGCAACGACCGGTTTGATCTGGTCGCGCCGCTGCCACATGCTCTCTTCGATGGGCGTGTTGGTGTTGGTGTCGACCCCGCGCGCGCACTCGACGACGAGCTGGACGTCCTTGCTCGGCGTGAAGTCTTTGACGATGATCACGAGTGCGTTTGTGTCGTCGATGATGTTTGCATAGACTTTCAGGTCCTTGCCGGTGAACGAGACCTCGTCGTCGATCTCTGTCTTGTCGATCTCCTTGGCCCTCGTGTCGTCGCGCTTCTGCTTGCGCGCCGCGCGGCTAGTAGCGGCAGCTGCAAGCTCCGCCGCCGCTGTCGCCGCCACCGCCGCCACCTCGGCGTCTTTCTTTGCCTTTTGAGCCTGCCGCTCGAGCTTCTTGGCTGCCACATCCTGTGCCTTTTGCTTGGCATCCTCCTTCTGCTGCTCGAGGCTCGGAACTGCGGTAGACTGCGCGGCAGGGACAGACGAGGAAGCCGCCGACGATCTCGAAAGAGTGGCGAACAACTCGTCAGGACGAGAGAGCTCGATCTTGCTGTAGGCGTTGCAATAGCTGTCCACCATCTCTTTAATGCGAGCCGGGGCCGTGCGCATCGCCTCGCTGGCGTTGTTGTCGTTCATGTACTCACGGAGGGCGCCCTGGACCGCCTGGTTGTACGACGCGCAAAACACGTAGGCGTCCTGTGGAGGGTACCGGCCATCGGGACCGGGCGTGTAGAACTTCTTCTGCAACTCCCGAAGCTTAAAGAGGCAGCCTCGCTTGCGGGCGATGCTCGTGATGTGGTCGTCCTGGGTGCCGGGCTCGGGGGCAGGCGGAATGGGACGGGAACAGCGCATCGTAAACTGGATGCCGCAGGCCTTGGACTGGGTCTCCTCCATGTTGGGAATCTTGAGCGGGAATGTGATGGCGTTGAGCGGCTTGTCAATGCCCGACTCGACGATCGCGTCACCGATGAGGATCTCGAACTCGCAGTTCTTGAACGACTCGATGACATCCGAGCGGTACTTGGGCGTTTGATGGTAGTGTGAGTTGGACGAGACAAAGAAGCATTCCCAGGACTCGTCGTTCTCGTCGCGCTTGAACTCTTCCGGGTGGTCCCTGTAAATCTGCAAGACGGTGTTGTTCGCCGTTCCAGGGTACCGCATGGCGTTCGCCTCCCACTCCTTCCTCTGCTTTGCGGAGATGGAGTCGTACTTCTTCTTGTGCTCCGGGTTCTTGAGGTTAAGATCCGTCACGGGGTTTGAAGGCGTCTGGATCATTGCGGAGTAGAGCGGCAAGTCCTTGTGGACGTGGTGCTTGAGGAAGCGAAGCATGCTCAGGATGAGAACGTACCAGACACCAGGCGAGTTGTTGAGGATGGTGACCATGTCGCCGTTGATGAGGCCGCTAAAGTTCACCGGCAGGCCACCGGCTGACTCCCACGTCGCCTTGGTGTAGTCGATGGTGACGGCTACGATGTTGAGGCGACACAGCTGCCTCTCGCGGTACAGGTCTCCGTACGTGGGCGAGCGAATCTGGAAGGGCTTGATCACCTTCGTCTCTCCAGTAAGCAGGAGGCGCATCGGCGAGATGAACCCCTCTTTCATCCAGTCCGAAGGAGTGGCGGTGTTGAAAACGAATGCGCTCGTGCTGAGCACGGTGTAGAGCAATCCGTGGCTGGCCTTGGCCTTGGCGTCGGGATCGGTAGACAAGGAGCACAGGTCCTCCGGGCCCGCGAACTTGTGCGCCTCGTCTATGACGGCGAAGTGAATGTCGCCGGTCGTGATGTACTCCTTTGCCAGCAGCATGCCGCCCTTGGTGCCAGTCGAGAAAATGTTCATGGACCGCAAGAACTTGGTGTGGTTGAACTGGTCGGTGGACTCATCGGCCTTGTCGAGAGCGTAGGCGCGGCGCGCGTACGCCTGCACGATGTTGACCGGCACGCGCGCGATGCGGTGCATGCCCGTCTGCTTGGCACTTGACTCGTTGTAGTGCTCCTCACGCATCCCCTCCTTGGTCGCCTCTAACAACTGCTGCCTCCCAGACGCCAAGACCCAGTTGCGGTTCTCGGTGTAAATCTCTTTGTAAGCCCGGGGCCACTTGGTGCTTACCCTCTCCTGCAGGTCAAAGGCGTAGGCGGTATGCCCGTTGTTCATCAGCATCTCGTTGATCTCCATGCTCTTGCCACAGCCGCACGGACCCGTGTTGATCGCGTAGCTGCTCTCCATGAGAAGAAGCTTGAGCTCAAGCTTCTTCTCGTCGGTGTCGACGTCACCAACAGCAGTCAGGTAGGCGACAACGACGTCGACACGACGCTTCATGAACTCCAGGATGTCCTCGCGCTTGGTGCGCTGGTACTCGCGGAGACGGTTGCCATCCCAGTCGCGCTCCGGGTCCCAGCCGTTCTCGGCCAAGGTGGTGTGCATTTGGTGGTGGAGCTGGAGGGACGCATTGCGAAAGCGGTCCACACAGCTTTCGTAGTTGATGTCGTCGGGTAGTATGCGGGGGAGGAACTCACCGTGCTCGTCGGTGCAGTACTGAATTGTCGCAAAGGCTCCGGACCCCTCCCTGTCGATGAGCTTCTGCAAAGCAGCTGCCTTCTTGATGTGCTTCTCGGTGAGGAAAAGTGACATATCACCTGCAATGAGGGTGGGAGGGCGGTTCGTATTCCGTAGGCGGCCGACCCGGCCGTCGGCGCCGGGCCGTCCACCCGTAGGCGGCCGACTCTCGTGAGGTTGTGTGGGACATTGCTTTACCTGGTAAGGAGATAGATGCACGAAGTTGTGACGATGCTCTTCTTTTGTTTTGGTACTGGGAATGTCATTAGGCCATCGGAACTAGGGGCATATACCGTCCGGCGCCGACGGAAGGAGAGGGTGGGGCCCGGCGCCGACGGGTATCTGATGAGATCGCGATCTGGCTACTGTGAATTCACGGCTATGCAGTGACGAACCGCGTCACTTCGGACACGAGGTCCGGAAGTCGTCCAGTCACCGGACACGAGGCGGACGACTTCCGGACCTCAATGTCCGGAAATCGTCCGGAAGTCGTCCAGTCACCGGACGGTTTCCGGACGGTTTCCGGACATTGACCTCTGCGTCAGTAGTCGATCGCCAGTGCCCTTACCCCCCCTTCACACCCCTTCACTCCCTTGCACTCCCCTTGTAACGGGCGTCTCCAAGTGTCCCGGGGACAAGTGTCGACACTGAGGCAATGTCCGGAAATCGTCCGGAAGTCGTCCAGTGGGCGGACGACCTCTGGACGATTTCCGGACATTGAGGTCCGGAAGTCGTCCGCCTCGTGTCCGGTGACTGGACGACTTCCGGACCTCATGTCCGAAGTGACGCGGTTCGTCACTGCATAGCCGTGAATTCACAGTAGCCAGATCGCGATCTCGGAGCGCCGGCGCCACGCGTACAATTTCTCGGCGCCGGGAGTGTGGAGGGGTCTGTGACCATGAAGCAACGGGTCAGACGGACTGCAGAAGCTGTGTTATCAGACGAACTTGTGCTATACCCTCGGCGTGTCCGAGTCGTCGACCGCCTACGGACCCACACAACCTCTCGACCATGCCCACTACCCCGGCGCCGCACGAAGTGATGACCATGCCCAAGGTGCTCTGTGAGCTCGGACACAAGCTCACGGGAGCGGCGGACTCCATCGCCGTCGAAGAGGCCATCTCATCGCTCGACCATGTGAGGAAAGCCGCGTTCACCGACAACGAGCGCGACATATCGATGAAGCCACCAGTGCTCCTCTGCGACAACCTGGAGCCATCCAGCTTTTTCCTGCACAACCAGAAGGTCACACAGGAGGAGTTCAAGAAGGGGAATCCGAACCTGTTCAGAATCCCCAACCTCGGTGTGCTTGGAGGATGCATGATGCACACCGAGCACTGCTGCTTTCCGGTCGTGATACTGCACTCTGCGACGGACGACACGATGATCATCTACTGCCCCAGGGCCCCCATCGCCGGCCTCGAGGCGGACATGTACGACAGCGCCTTTCGCCCCGCGTCCGCCGGGCCCCCCACGTGGGAGGACACCGTGCTCAAGGAGGAGGCCAAGGAGGTCATGCAGTGGAGACGCGAGGCCGCCGTCGCCACGCGCAACATCGGATACGACAGCATCCCCAAGTTCATGTGCGGCGACGAGGACATCTACATCACGCGCCACGGGGTGATTCCCTACCTGTCTCTCCGAGCCTTCGAGAACGAGGGAGAGTACAAGCTGGTGGAGAAGGCTGTCACCCGCGCCATGCGCATCCTCCCCGCTGCAGATGAGACTCTCATATACCCTGCAGACAAGGCTGACAAGACCAGCAACCCCATCCTCCTGGCCAGCATCTTCCTGACGGGTGACTTCTCCTGCCCGCGCGAGGTCACGGAGCGCACCCCCTCCAAAGCTGACGTCGAGTTCGTCTGCACGAGGTCCGTGATCACGACCGTGGCGTTCTCCATACTGCAGTACGGCATTGACAACTCAACGGACCACAACGGTGCGCGCATCAACGAGTACAACCTCGCCCTTCCCTGGCACAAGGACCAGAAGGCAATATTCCAGGCGGCGTACACCAAGGAGCTTTCCATGCACACTGTCGCAAGGCATATCGAGGTCACCGACGTGTGGCAGTCGATCAACCACGACGAGTCCTACAGCCTGCCTGCGCTGATGAAGCGCATGGGAAGGTCGTACATCACACAGCCAATCGTGGACGGCGAGGCGGTCACCGCCGCGGGAGACAACGTGGTGCGATCCGTGACCGAGGCGATCGCCCTGGCGGCCTTCAAGCCCAAAGACGCCGACTTCGTCCTCGGCACCTGCGCCAAGATGTCAGAAAGCAGCATGACAGTCCCCTCGGCAATCTCGGTACTAGGCAAGTGCCTGACGGAAAGCCAGGCCATCATGGTCGCCTCGCGCGACCAGGACGGTCGATTTGGCCAGGTCAAGCTCGTCGGCAACAGCGGCACCATCGCACAGGTCAACAAGCACAACTTCGCGCGCCTCGCATGCCTGTGCCCCTGGGTCACAACCTTCATCGTCGACAAGGGTCAGGTGGTGTCGATGCTGTGTGTCAAGGACCCGGAGCACGTCAGAGCGGCGATGCCTGGCGGCGAGACGCACAGCCTCGACCACCAGAAGCTCGAGCTCAGAGAGGGCACGAGTGCGGCCCAGGGAGCTAGCGTCGCTGTGGTGAAGGGCATGTCGGAGAGCATGGAGAAGCTCACCGAAAATCTCGGGAAAGTCACAGGGGAGCTCGATGCCACCAAGAAGGACGCGGCGGAGCTGAAGCAAAGCTACGACGCCAACATCGTCAAGCTTATGGCCAAGAACGAGTCGCTGGAGTCGTCTGTCAAGGAGCTTACGCGCAAGGTGGATGTGCTGATCAACCGGGCCATGCAGGAGACTGCCGAGACGACGGCCCAGCCGCCCCCCGCGCCCCCCGCGCCGCCAGCGCCGCCAGCGCTCCCCGTCTGCCCCACCCGCTTGACGGTGGAGGACCTGGCAGAGTTCATGGCCCATAACCCCATGCCATGCCCGGGCGACCGGGTTTTCCGCGACGAGCAAGGTGCCTTCATGCACGACAAGTACGACAAGGCAATGAGGGGGTGGCAGCGAGTCAAGAATCTTCTGTATGAAGATGTGGAGAGCGACGTCGTTATAGTCGCGGACGACCAAGACGCCACCGTGGTGTCTCTCAAGCGCTCCCTCGAGGCAATTGAGGAGCTCCACAAGCGCATGCGCAACAAATAGACGTCCCGGGAGGGGGAAACAGCGCTTCTCGATATGTAGCGCTAAGTGGTATTGGGTTAAAGGAGTAGACGGTTTTTGTTGCAAAGAATACTCAACCATGGTCCTTGCATTCCGCGGCACCGCGCACCCACCTCCGGGAATGTCCGATCCAGATGTTGCCAACCTGAGCGCGGCTGAGCTGTCGCTTACCGACCTCGGAAGGCGCGGAGGCGTGCCGTTGCTCTTCGAGCACAACAGCCGAGACAGGGTAGGTAGATGCGAGGCATCGTGGGAGGGTCCCAATGGCGAGCTGCGTGTGGCTGGTGTGATCAGTGACGCGCGTGTAGAGGCGGCGATCCGCCAGGGCAAAAACCACGGGCTGTCGCTTGGCACCGACGTGGTTCAGGACACTGGCGGCAGGGCTCTTTACAAGGAGCAGCAGGAGCTTTCCATCTGCAACGAGCCGCGGCGGCCAGGGTGCTACATTGACACGGTCGATGGACAATCGGTCCGCACCCGGCGTCGGCATTCTGCATCAGGTGCGGCGCCGCTCCCGCTAAGCGCGCCTTCTCATTACTCTTCCATGATAAGCCATCACACCAGCACACCAGACAGGGCACCAGGAGTCACTATGGCGGACGCCGCTTCCACCCCGCTTGAGTCAGGTGAGACGTTCACCAAGGACTATGTCGAGAACCTGAAGGCAAAGATTGCCGAGCAGGGCGAGGAGACCGCCAAGCTCCGCGCCTTCAAATCCACTCACGACCAGAAGCAGCGCGATGTCATTTCGAAGCTGCAGCCGGAGATCACCTCGTACGTCGATGCCCTTGTCAAGGAAAACCCGGACTTCTCCTCCGAGATGAAGGGGATCGTGGACTGGAGCCGCAACTGCCACGAGAGCAGCTCGCTGGAGACTGCCATGCCGCTCGCGCGCATAATTTCGTGCGCCTCTGCCCAGTACAAGCGCACTCGCGAGGAGGCGTCGGTGATGAGCGAGAGGGCAGGGTCATACGGGGAGACGTGCAAGGAGCTGGAGACCACCAAGGCGGACCGCGACCAGAAGACCCAGCGCATCGCCGAGCTCGAGGCCCTGTGCAACGACCGACAGACCGCGATGGAGAAGCTCCAGGTGGAGCTGGCCAAGGCCGGTGTGATCAAGGACAAGTTTGACTTCTCGAAGCTGTCGTCGCGGGAGGCCAATACGGAGGGTGCTGCCGGCGAGCAGGGTGATGCCAAAAAGGAGGATGGCATCGAGCAGGTCACCTCGGTTGCGTCGCGTGGATTTGCGGACGAGCTCATGTCGTTCGTCAACGGCCACACCAAGATGAACGGCGGCACGCACAGGATCAACCAGTCGGGAACCAGCCACGCCCACCTCGGCGCGACCGCCGGCAGCATGGAGAGCGAGATCGCCGCTGCCATCGGTGGCTTCTAGACATACGAGCACGACTAACACACACGGGGTCCGCCGCAGACATGAGTCCCACCGACCTTGCGACGGCGAGTCGGGGTATGTGGGGTGGAGTTAGTGGCGCAACGAAAGAGAGAGGGAGGGGTGCGTAAATACGCTCCCATCTGGAAGGGGAACACATATAGGCTGGCGGCCTTTAGTGTACGTGTGTGTGCTTGTATCAAAGTTGTTACAAAATCGAAAGCGTTCCGCTAAGAAGCAATGGCTGTTTCTAACTACAGATGTCAGGGGGGAGGAGGGTTTTACGATGATGGTCACTCCCCCCTGCCACCCTACGAGGTGTGTAGATTGCGGAACACCCCCAAAGCTTATGCTTCCAACGTGTTGCAAACCGTCAGTGCAGAAGGATGCGGTGGTGATTACATCGACCGAAGTCACACCACCCTCCAGCTGCTCTTCCGAGGCAGACGAGGTCGATCCGACGCTCGACATCTGGGAGGAGCTTCGGCTCTGCGAGGAAGAGGGCAAGCGCACGGGCGACATGGATGACGAGTCGGAGTACTCCTCCACCGACGACGACGACGACGAGCACTACTGTCCGGTGCGACAGAAGCGACCGACGATGGTAACGCTTCCTTGCGGCGACATACACCTCTGCGGTGGCGGGTGCGAGTGCCCATACCTCGAGCCCAACGAGGACAGGATCTTGGTGTGCAAGTACAGCGGCATTGAGTATGGACCGGAGCACACGGAGGAGTTTTTCGACCTGAACGGTGGCACTGGCAAGCGGAGCGGCGACCCTGACCAGACGTGCGGCGAACCGATGTACGGCAAGTTCCAGAGGCGGCCGGATCCCGTGGCAGCGTCCAGAGCGGCGTATCAGGCCGCCAACACTATGAGCGACACCGACATTGCAGTCTACATGCCATCGGATGCGGCAGCCAAGAAGGCAAACCGGCGACCCGTCAAGCGCGGCGCTCTCTGTGTCGGCGAGGTGGCCGACCCACAGACAGTCAAGAGGGGACGCGTCAGCAAGAAGGCTGTGCACAACCACGACGTGTGCGCCAACCTTCACTCCGAGGCCGAGAGCGTGCTGGGAAAGCTTGTCAACTACGACCGCGCGAGCTCCTTCAAGAAGAAGCGCATGGGCGATCGGGTGGAGCGCAACCGGCCACCCCCCGACCCGCGCATGTGCGACGAGACGTTTGTGTTCAACGCATCCGTCAAGAAATACGTGCGCGGATGCCTCGCGGGTGGGTCGGCTCCCAGCATTGACGCCATCAACAACCTCGCCATGATGGCACAGACCATCAGCAAGAAGGCGAGGGAGGAGGCTGCCGCCGACTCACGCGATGCCCTGCGAACCGCCAAGTTCCGCAACCTCTTCTCCGCCCTGACCGTGGCGCTGTGGGGCGCAGCCTGCAAGACTCCGTACATGGAGAACGCCAAGCGAGGGACGGACGCCTACAGACCGTTCATCTGCGGCGTGATCTACGCGACGAAAAGGGGAGTGACGCTGGCGGACGGGACGGTGCTGGTGCCAAAATGCTCCCAGCTCGCGGCGGCCCTGCCCGTGCTAAGGGGGACCGGAGGCAATGCGCTGGCAAAGACGCTGCATTCCTCAAGCCACAGGGGACTGTGCACCCTCTCAAGGTGCATTGCCTCCGTGGCACCTGCCGATCAGAAGACGGTGTTTGCCGATGTCATCCGAGTGGCCAGGGTCTTTTTCGAAACGACCTTCTCCAAGTACGACATCTGAAGCATCCCAACCAAGGTTTCCCGGCGACACCAAGACCCGCAATTCTATTCGTGCCGTCTGATGCATGTCCATGAGTACAGTTGCATGTTGCATGTTTCGTGCCGTTTTGTTCCTTAGGATTAGGGTTAGGAATCTAGGATCATGCTTTAATTGAAGCTGTATTACACCAAAAATGAGAGTCTTCTAGAGCGTCTCTCGTTGCTTGCGGTGTGGCCCCCCCCCCTCCCCCTCTAATGGCTGAGGCTGGGGCTGCCCGGATCATGCATCAACGCGGCGGGCCGCTTTTTCTTCCCATCCTTCTTGGACGTGGGCTGAGGAATCAGCGACGCGGGGTTATTATTGCAGGACTTGCAGAGGTCCACGTAGTCGTCAAAGCCGTGCATTATGTCTCCGGAGAGCTTCAGTATCAGCGCAGCCCGCTCCTTCTCATCGAGGGTCGGCATCCCGTTGGCGCCCACCTCGTTCCACTTCTTGGACGCGTGCGCGCGCTCGGTGCCATGCATTCGCGCCACCACTCGCGCCTTCTCCTGCACACCCTCTACAAAGAAGTCCGACTTGGTCCGCACGACGTTGGTGTCGAAAAAGATGCCCATGGACCGTGGGTAGGTGTGGGGGTTGCCGTCGTTGCGGCAGCTGCCAGCGCAAGTGCGGTTGCACTCCTTGTCACACCCCTCCTCGTGCTTCCACGACCCCTCGGAGTACCCCGCGTTAAGGAGAAGGTATTGGAACTCCTTCATGCAAACCTCCTTGCCAGAGCCGGGGTCTCCGAACCCGTCGACGCGCGCGATGTCCTTCATCTTGGCGGTGCGCTGCTCGTTGACGTCTACGAGCACCGGCATCGACCCAGCGATGCGCTTTTGTGGCAGGTATGTCTTGGTGCTCGTGTTTGGTTTGGTGAGGTCGAGCCTCTCCACAAGTCGCTCGGTGCCGGAGCGCGCACCATGGCCTGTGGGCATGCGCGCACGACGCTTCTTCTTTCTGTCGAACAGGTCCGCCGAAGAGTCGTAAAGATGCGAGCGCAGCGACGGCGTGTCCGCCTGCCCGATGGAGCCGACCATACTATCAGCATCGTCAGAGGATGGTCGCTGCACATGAGCACAAAGCCCGTCAAAGACGCTTTCATCTCCATCGTCTTCCTTTTCATCGAGAGAAGGATCCACAGAAGATTCCGGATGACTCACAGCAACAGAAGGGTCGTCGAACTTGGTGTCGCACGTGCCGCAGCGGGTCCAGCTCCCGACGTACCTTGGTGCGTTGCACGACTTGCACTTGTCAAGGTTATCAAAGTCCTCCAGCTCATCTGCTATCTGTGCAAGGTTCTGCATAGACCCCCCCGTCTTCATATTACCTTTCGGCCGTTTGTCTATTAGCTCTATGGTCGCCCATCCATACCCGTCGGCGCCGGACATGGCCGTCGGCGCCGGAGCGTGCTACGGCGCCGGGGGATGCTCGACCATGCTGTAACTGTGCAAACAGCCCATTCGTGAAAGGGTAGCGAGAAGGTGTGTGATTGTCGTGGACAGTCGGCCGCCTACGGGAGCAGTCGGAGTGCGTCCCACGCAACCTCACGACGATGCGGCGCCGACCGCAGTGGTCTGGGTCCTCCAGGTACAGCAGCATGCCGCCGCCAGACGCGTCGGTCGCAAGCTCTGCAAAGCCAGTCTTCAGGACCAAGCCGCGACAGCAGCAGCCGCAGCGGCCGTCTCCGGTCAGGCGACCGTTGCCGGACGACGTGAGGCCTACCGGTCAGCCACGCCGGGTCAGTATCGAGGAGACCGAGAGGATTCGCAAGCTCGACGAGGAAAACCGCGCGAAGGCGGCCGAAGCGGGCCGACGCCAGAGGGAGAAGCAGATGGAGAAGGAGCAGGAGCGCAGGCGCATGGAGCAGGAGCACAGGAACAGCATGCTGGAGCAGCAGAGGCTTGCTGCCGCGAGCCTTGGCCCCTCCGCTCTGCAGCATCAGGCGGTCGGCCCCTCGCAGCCACACCGGCCGCCTCCCTCTCGCAAGCGCAAGGAGCCGTCCCAGTACACGTCTCCTCACACCGCACAGCCGCCTCTTCCCAAGCGGCGCTCAACTACGGCTACATGCCGCATGGTGTGGAGGCAAGACGGCGCATTCGGACCCAGCAAGGACACGCGAGACTCCTACGTCGACATCGCGCTCAAGGAGGGCACCCCGGTGGTTTACACGCCGCCGGTCAACTTTGCTGCCAACGCGGTGCGCGATGGCCTTACCATCGTCATGTACGATGGCGCGTTTCGCACCATGCAGGGAGACGACCCCTGGTTCGCGAGCTACCCGTGGGGGGACATGACCAGCAAGCTCGTGTGCAAGGAGAACTCCGGCAACATGAAGATCGACATCGTGAGCGACGGCGGGCTCGGTCTGAAGCGCATCGGAGCGGGCACGTTCAACCTGGTCGTTGACCCGGTGCCACAGGTGCTCCCGGAGTGGCTCAAGGACAAGGACGTGGTGTACAGGATCACGCGGCCCGACTCGGAGGGGTCTGGGGTGACATCCGACAAGTCGTACAAGTACCAGACCCTCAGCACCGTCACGGCCGAGGCCGAGAATGCCATGTTCGCATCCTCCAACATGATAGGCGTGGGTGTACACGCCATCGCGAGTTACCACGGCGTCCGCCAGGGCCGCACTCTGCGCTACGGCACCGTCTACGCGCTGGAGAGGGCCGACGCCGACCTTTTCCGCGCCTTGGAGAGGTGCCAGACATTTGACGGCGGAGCGCTGATCGCCGTCCAGGTGACCGAGCTCCTGTTCAAGGCGTCGAGGTGCGGAGTCGCCTTTTTCGACATCAAGCCCGCCAACATCCTTAGGATGGCCACCCGCAACGGCCAGGGAGGCTTTTTTCGACTCACCGACTACGACCCCGCTTTCTTCATTCGCCTGCCCGATCAAGACTGGCGCACACTCCTACTGCTCAACCTTGCCCTCCTCGCGGCCCACGTCCGCAACCAGACCTTCGCCTCCACCAACGGCTTTTGCGCGGCGGTGGCACCGGTGCTTCGCCAGCTCGTCCGCCGCCGTCGCGAGTTCTACAAGAGCGACTGGCTGTTCGACGCGCGCTCGGTGCGCGTCGGGTTCGAGCTGCCCGAGAACCACGGCGACTTTCAGATGCAGCGCATCTTTGCGGTCATGTCCACTAGCTACTTTTACAGGGAGGACCTCAAGACCACGCCGTCCGCCAAGTACAGGTGGGAGTTCAAGGACCAGTCGCTGCTCGACAGCTACTGGCGCACGCCCAAGAACCGATACTCGTGGCCTCCCCAGTGGACCGGCCGGGGGTTCAAGCCGCTCATTGAGCAGCTGGTTGACTTTGCACTCACAGAGTCCAAGTAAGTGGGGCGGACACGATTGAGGGTCCTGTGAGGTGTGGCATACGCCCGAGTGATATGTGGGTACATTCTGTCATAGGACAGAAGAGGCATACCAATGAGCACGAGCGCACCGAATGTGCTGTTCTGGTTGACTATCGGGAGTGTTGCTCTCAGGGCGCTGGGGACGTGTCCCGCTCAGTTTGAACTCGGAGACCTGAGTATACACGATGCCAGTGCGACCGCGGTGGGTTTAACCTTTAGAATGGGGCAAGCCGACTACGGCTGGCCCAACGGGCCGTACCACCCGTGCGACCAGTTCGGGGCCGTCGGCCCTGACGGGACAGTCCGTGGCGTAGGCCAGAACAGCACCTCGGGGTGGTTAATCGGCATCGTCGGCACGAGTGGCGAGCGCATCACCTTTGAGTTCTGGGACGGTGCGTCGGAGTCTATGAAGTACTTCTCGTACACGTTCATCATGCAGGACGACGCTTCCATCAGCACGTTCTCAAACCCGCTGGTGCTTCAGCTGATGACGGTACATGACCCGTGCTCACTCAACTGTGCGTACTACTCGCTCCTGGGGTTTTCGTTCCCGGTACCGGCTGACAGGCGCTGTGTCGAATACAACGGCATGTGCAAGTTAGAGTCTACAGACGACGTGAGGGAGTGCTTTGGAGACAACGAGTTGACGACGCCTTGCTACAGGCCGTACCCTCCACCTCCTCCAGGTCTACCTCCTGGTGCGACGCCGCCCCCGTCACTTCCTCCGAGTCCGTCTCCTTCTCCGTCGCCGCACCCTCCTCCTCCACCTCCTCCACTCAGTCCGCCCCCCAGCCCCGAGTACCCACCGGCCAACCCGGCGAACTCTCCGCAGAATCCACCCCCCCCTCCTTCCCACCCCCCTCCAGACTTTCTACCTCCGTCTGCACCTGCTCCGGACCATCCCCACCCGCCTCCGCCGCCCCCGCCACCCCCTACACCGAGCCCTCCGTACGGGCTTCCCCCGTCCTCTCCAGACGGTGGCATGACCATTCCAGACGCCGCCCTCTGGTCCCTGGGGATAGTCTCAAGCGTCACGCTCATCCTCGCGTTTTGCTACGTTGTTTCAAGAGGAAACAATGGAACAGCGATGTTTAACGCACTGTCAGTGTCGCAAGGCGACGACTACAAAGCGCAATCCACACCAGTGGTGTCTAGGCAAGACACTAGAATGGACTCTGGGTCCACCACGGACGACGATGCGTTGTAACTATTTAAGTGTTAGTGTTCATGTGTGCACACGCTCTATTACATGGTAACGTCCCAGTTTCCTAGACTACGACTTGCAGTAGGAAAGGATGGGTATTTCCCCGTCTCCCGCAAACCCAGCCGCCGGGGCGACTGGCAGCACAATCCCGGATGTGAGGGGTGCGTCTTTGAGAAGGGTCAGCTTCTCGTCGGCCACCTTTACCCTCCTGGGCATCAGCAATATCCCTGTGGAAATGCCACACGCAACGGAGACGGCTATAGCGATCCCCACGATGAGAACAATGCCCATGTTCTCGTTGCTGTCATCTTCTTTGTCGGGTGGAGGGGCGGGTGGAGGAGACACCGTAACCAGTGTCGTGGTCACGGGGTCAACAGACTCGACTGCCACGCCTAGAAGCGTAGACGCGGCGGCCATGTCTCTTTCGAGAGGCTGCAGCACCGCCACGACCACGTCTTTGATAGACGTGGAGGTGGCATGAATCACTGACGCGACGCGAACGCTCGCGGCGGTCACATTTATTGAGATCATGGATGCTTGCATGTTGATGGCAGTCGAGAGCGACGCCTTGTACTCGTCGACATGGAAAGCCTCGACAGTGCCAGCGGCCGTGATTGTGAAGTGTATCGAATAGGCTAGGTCGTCGGTAGTGGGTGGAGGGGATGGGTGTTGCGGCGGAGAAGACGGTGGTGGGCATGGCACGGGAGGAGGAGGGGATGGTGTCCGGGGCGGAGGAAATGGTGTTTGGGGTGGAGGAAGGGGTGGAGGACGTGGCGGGTACATGACCACCGCCTCAGACACGGTCAGCAGACTGCTGTCAATACCCAGGTCCTCTGCGACTGCCGTTGCGATAGACGTGGATGATAGATTGGTTTGCAGAATCTGTTGCGCCTCTCCTGCCGTTCCAGTGGTGACGATTGTGACAGTCGCCGTGGTCGAGACGGTGGTGTTGCCGGAGACGGCGAAGCTGCTGTTGCCGAGGCTCTGCTCTAGTGTGCTTGCGATTGCAGCGGAGTCGAGAGACGCGTTGGCAGACGGGGCGATTGTGATGATGTACGTAACGGAGAACCCCGTGTTAAGCTTGCGCCTCCGAGAAACGACGGACGTCATTACCTGCGCGTTGCAGTCGGGGATACCCTCGCACAGCTTTTGTCGAGCCTGCTCCATGTAGCCGTCGTCCGGCATGGAGACGCCCATTTCAACCCTGTTGGAAATCTCGACCACCACACTGGATTCGGGTGCAGACCCCTCGGTAGCGACTTTGGTCAGTGCCTCCGTAAGCTCACTTGCGCTCAGACCGGACGTGGCCTCGTCGTTGAGCGCCACATCCATGCTCGCGCGGAACCCAACGGGAGGGAACGGCGGTGGTGTGCTTGGAGGATGCGGACTCGGGGGAGGCGGACTCGGCAAGGGTGGATTCGGAGGACTCTTCGGACTTGGAGGGGGTGGTGGAGGCACTAACGGGGTTCCGACAGGAGTGTTGGGGGGTGGAGGAAAACCAGGAGGCGGAGGCGACGGAGGCGGAGGAGGATGCTGCGGGCCTGGAGGCGGCGGAGACGGCGAGGGTGACGGAGATGGCGAGGGTGGCGGAGACGGTGATAGTGACGGAGGTGGCGATGGAGGAAGGTGGTACGACGTTTCCGGGGGGCAAGGGCCCTGGTCGTTGTGCATGTTGCCAGAGAAGCCGTCGGGCATAAAGTAGACGATGTTGTCGAAAGTGTGTGGGTGCGACGAGTTCGTCGGGGAGAGGCTGTTAGACAGATGGATCTCGGCCTGGGTGAAAAGCGGCCAGTAGTTCTGGATACACAGGTACGTGGGAGAGGTTTGCAGCGGCTCCCAGAATGCCGGTCTGCTGTTCTCTCCAGCGTTGGAACCGTGGTCGTTCCAGCACGGGCACCATGACCTGTACGGGCCACTCCCGTACGAAGTGGTGATTGTCACGGGAGTGCTGCTGCATCCAGAGTACATGGCATTGCATTGTTCCAACGTGGTGGTCGCGTTGTTGGTGTAGCAGCCCACGAAAAACGGGGGGTCGCTCTGGACCGAGTAGTAGGGAACGGCGATGCCATTGGAGTCTGGAGTTACTCCGAACGCGGCACCACATGCGTCAACATGTGGGGTCGACCCGTTGTTGCCAAACGGGCCGTACACACCGAGGCCATCTCCGGCGGTACCAATTCTCGAGGAGTGTCCTGTCACTGAGTCGGGCGAGGACAGACAGCGTTCCAGGTACTCGTGGAAGTGCCGGGGGTTGGCGTGGTCTCCGCAGGTCTGAAGAAGCTCCAAGCTGTTGTCGTTGCATAGGTGTCTCACCATCAGCTGAGCCGTGTAGGTGTCAATGCCCCCGTCGACGACGTTTGCTCCTAGACAACTGAGTCCCGGCACGGTGTTAGTGAAGCCCGCCTCGAACGGTCCGTAGATGTTGACGGTGGAGCGGTCCGACCCGGCGATGGACACGTCGAGTGTTTGACGGTAGGCGAGTGCAGCCTGGTCGACACACGCCACGGAGCCAAGGAGCGCGGCGGGGGTTCCGGCAAGAGCCGGGTTGCCCGTGTAGTCCTGCGTTTCGGAGCACGTGAGCTGTGCGCCGGTGTCGCTGGTGTCGCCGGTGTCGCCGCCGCCACCATCACCCCCGTCTCCCTTGCCTTTGCCGCCCGGACTAGGAGAAAGAGACGGAGGAGAAAGAGACGGAGGAGGGGCGGGTGCAGGAGCAGAGTGGTCAGACACCCACGATATCAGCGTCTGGTACGTGCTGTCGGTTAGCAGCGGTGGGTGGTGACCAGCGTCGTTGCTGACGACAACGGTTGCGTTAGGAAAGACTGCCGCCTGTGCGTTGGTCTGTGTATTGGAGATCACCGAGTCGGAGACGCCCATGAACACGTAGGCCGGGATCGAGAACGGCGACCGTGAGCTGATGCGGTTGAGGATACCAATGTGGGTTTCGGGAAGGTATCCACAGAACATGATCGCCATTTGGAACGTATTTACGGAGTGCGCAAGGTACGCCACCGTGTACATGGAGCCCTGGGAGTATCCAAGGATGCCGTAGAACGGGCCCTGCAGCGCGACGATGAGGTCTAGCATCAGATAGGACGCGGAGTCGATGTCGGGATCCGTGGTCGGAACGCCCTTGCCTCCCGGTGGATCAATCACCCACAAGCCACCGGAAGTTGGAGCGTCGACAAAGACGAACTCGAACTCGGAAAGGCTCTGCTCTATGTGTGCTATCTCGGTTCTGAATCCTGCTCCGTCCCCACCTCCTCCGTGCAGACACAGTATCTTGCGCCTTGGGGACGGCGGGATCGGAGGATGGGGTGCGCTGGGAGGAGGAAGGTTGGTCGATGAGGCCACGGCCATAAACGCCAGGAGTGTAACCATGGCGGTGTAAAGCCCGTTTGCTCTCTCTCTCTCGCCCTGACAAGACCACAGTGTTCTATGCAAATCTAATCGACACGTCAGTTAAGAGATCCATTTAGCTAGAAGCTCCTCGTACACCGCAAACTCTACGGAGACCACCTGACGACCATCGTCATCTAGCAACCGCTGCTCGAACCCAGACACAATGTACGGAACGCGCTTTTCGTCTACTACCCTCATCGCGGGAGTGTTCATTTTCGGACACGTGTACATCGCGATTGCCCTACTAAACTGTTCCCACGTCATGGACCACTCTCTGTTCACGTCGCTGTCGGGTACGGTGTTGCCCTTCATATTCGCCTCCTTGTCCATGCTGTTGGACAGCCACTCGGACAGCCGCACCGCGGCGGCTTGTAAGTCGAGTGAAAGGTCTCCGTAGCCGATCACCACCATGAGCACAGAGGGCCCGTTGAAGATGATAGACGCGTCGTCGTCCACACGCACAGTGTTAGGGTAGAAGTTGAAATCGATTCGTATGGTGGTGGTGGGAAGCGGGGCGGACAGGTCGGCAGTGCGCAGTGCCAGAAGCGGCAGCGACATCGCTACCACCACCCACGCTTGGCTCCCTCGACGTATGAGCGCGCTGTAACCTTTATCCCTCGTTTACAATGCAAACCCATCTCCCACTTTACCGCCCCGTACGTACGCGTACCGCAGGAATGGGTTGTTGTTGGTAAACGGATCGTTCTTCGGACAGAGGAGAGGTGTGTGTACAGTCTTCTTGGCCCGTGGTTTTTGTGTCGCGAACGTTGGCGCGGTATCGTCATCGTCATGGGTAGACGCCTCGGCAAGCGCAAGCTCGACCGCCTTCAGGCGTGCGACCTCCAGCTTCTTCCGGCGGTCGATGCTCTCGAGCTGTGTTTTGTTTGCGTGGCACGTCGGACAAAGAGCTTGTGCATTCGTTTCGTAGCAGTCTGGCCCGCCGTCCCACAGGGGTTTCACATGATCAACTTCGTAAGAAGATGGCAGCAGACAGTCACACTTTGCACATCTCCACAATTGGCGCGCTCCTACTATTTTTTGCACGGCGACTCCCCACGATCGCTCCATTCGGAACTTTGCAGAACTATATTCGATTCGAACAGAGTTCTTAGCGCACTAACACCCGAGTGTTAGTCGGCTAACACCCGAGTGTTAGCCGAATAACACTTGAGTGTTAGCCGACTAACACCCGAGTGTTAGCCGACTAACACCCGAGTGTTAGCCGACTAACACCCGAGTGTTAGCCGACCGCCTCATGAAAGTTTACATCAACATGCATTAAAGCGACTGCGTGTTAGGAACGTACGGTTTTCATGTCTCGCGATAACTGTGTCTAACAAGAGACTAGAGGACGAGCTTGTACCCGTCCCCAGACTTCACGCCCGAGGTCCAGCCCGCCTATTCCCACTTCGTGTGCCGAATGCCGTTGCTACTCTCTCCACCCATGTCTATGTCCACCAGAGTGTCCCCTTCGATGTCGTCCACTCCGTAATAGTCGGGCATCGTGACTATTCTGCCATTGCCGGCACCGCCTCGTCGAAGAGCAGAGGTGATTCGCTGCTTGATGCCGAGGCGCCTACGGCCCAGAACCTCCGCAGGATCGGCAGCTAGAACAACAACATGCTGACCTCCCTCTATCGGATCATCTGCAGGAAAGAGGGCGCGTAGCCAAGCGTTCATCGGCAAGAAAAGGGACGACATCACAAAGAGGACCACGACCAGCATCTTCCCGGGAGAGGACACAGACTCGGAGAAGTCGGCGAACGCAATGGACACCGCACGAAGCACCGCCTTGAGAAGTATTGGACTCGCTCTGTCTGCCTGTGCCTGTAGACAAGCCGCTCTCATCTTCATGCTGCCGCGAGCAGAGCCCTGTTTACACAATTCCAGGAGCTCGCTGTCCTGATTCCTCTCGTCGCGCACGGCGCTGAGCGCCTCCAGAAACAGGACGGATACCCTGGCAAACGACACCACCGTCAGCAGTCCACCAATCAGAGCGACCGCCTGCTTGGCGGTCAGCGCCACCATCCTCGACCCACCACCGCCTTGCACACGGATCAAGACTTGCCTTTCTCTTCAAGCGCTAGCGGGGATAAGCTCACCATGCGGCACTCTTGTTATCAGGAGGGTGATCTATGAAGCGCTTTGTTCTGCCGGAGAGGCTTGGCTTCAAGAAGGTTGTCACCCCTTCTGTCACGTGTGCAGAATGTGATCCAGACGGCGAGTTCCCGGACGAAAAGCTCAACAAGAAGCTGGCCAAGAAGAACACTTCAAAAAGCAGGAGGGGGCGCAGGTTTGCCCAATACGACGTGGACGACGACGACATCGGCAGGATCTGGTACCGGGTCGTCTGTGTCAACGAAAGAGTGCCCACGGATTCGTCGTACCTTGGTCCGACGGGCCACATAGAGCGCATGAACGTGTGGACACACATGTTTGCCGCCGTGGTATATTTGATATACTCCGTGCTCAGGCCCATCACTCCGGCGGGCAGCGTGGATACCATCTCCTCGTCGCTTGCGGCCTTTGCGTACGCGTCCTTCTGTACCACCTTCGTTTTTTCATCCGTGTACCACGTGTACAGCGCAAACAAGTGGTGGTCCGCCGCCACCAGGCTCGGAGACTACTTTGGCATCTACCTGGGAATCGCAGCCGGTACCCTCTCTGACCTGGCCATAGTCACCGAGAACCTGAAGGACGTGAGGTGGACTGCGGTAGCTGACATGTGGATCGCAATGGCGCTGCTCGTGGTATTTTTCGGAGTTAGAAGGTTTACACTGACTCCGGAGGAAACGAGGCTGGCCTACCTATCGGACAAATGCACACTTGGCTTTGCACGCAACACCAACGTCGACCTCGAGCACAGCTCTTTGAGAGCCGCCGCGGGAACGGTGATGGCATTCAGTTGGGTACTGCTGATACCGGGATCCTTTTCTACACTCGAGACCGACTGCGCGTGGATCTTCTCTGGGTCACGATTCATAGGGACAGGTATACTAGCCGCTGGAATGATTCTCGACAACGCGGTATTGTACCCCGACAATTGGTTTAAGGAGTCAGAGGCTCCGCCTCGCAACTGCGTCTGCTACAACAAAAGCGAGGGATGCGGCGGTGGGTGGATCATGACCAGCCACGCGCTGTGGCACATCATAGCACTCGCGAGCACGATGATCACCACCTTTGGAACCGAGTACGTGATTGTAAACTCTAATGTGCTGAACTCATAGGTTTAGGACATGAGCCGCGTTCATGAACTCGCAAATCGCAGTCTCCCTAAAGGTTTTGATAGAATCGACCTTGTCCAAAGTAGCGTGTCCGATGCGTAGTCCAACCATCACATCCTCCCAAAAAACAGTTGTCATGTTGAGCATGTGCTCGACACGGCCCCTGGACCAGCTTCCGTAGTCCCCCACCATGTAATGAAACACAGACCAGTACATGTCGGATTCGATCCGCCCACCGGGAACCATAGATTGTACATTCTTTAGAAAGGAGCGTACTCCACTTTCTTCACATCGATACTCAACCAATCGAACGTGTCGTACATCGGGACACAGAACACTAAGGTTCTTCATCGACACGGGATTGCGTCCTCTGTAAGAGGCACCAACACCTCTTGCTGTAGTGTCTCTAGCACTCATCCCATATGCGAAAGACCACACTCCCAGACCAAGTGTTCTCTACACGCCTCTTAGCGCAACTGTGCTCCACCCCGCTCTGCGCTGGCTACCACATGGCCGCGCGCGGGGGAGCGCATGCGAGAGCGCCGCGCGCTCACTCCGACGAGCCGACGGCGTCGCCGTTCTCGAACGGGGTGACGATCGCCGACACCTCGGCCGGGTCGATGCCCTTCTCCTGGAC
>Ga0209603_1000518_pt1 | contig 46816 bp, 46 predicted proteins | sample COGITO_mtgs_1206_FD_184812 | JGI IMG/M metagenome (GOLD analysis project Ga0209603, IMG submission 184812) | Pelagic marine microbial communities from North Sea - COGITO_mtgs_120607 (SPAdes) (version 2) | ecosystem: Environmental > Aquatic > Marine > Epipelagic ...
AAAATATTACAGAGAAAATCGATGTAACTCCTGAGGAGGTTCGTTTGTATTATAATGGATTGAAAGAAAAAGAAGAATTACCTCAATTTCCTGCAGAAATAGAATTAGCCCAAATAGTCATTAAAGCTATACCTACCCCAGAAGAAACAGAAAGAGTAATCAACAAGCTCAATGAAATAAAAAAACAAATAGAAGACGGTTCTAATTTTAAAATGAAGGCGATTATTAATTCTGATGATCCAGGTGTTACAAGCAATGGTGGTGAGTATTCCGTAACAAAAGAATCTAGTTTTATTAAAGAGTTTAAAGAAATGGCATTTACCTTAGATGTTGGGCAAGTTTCAAAGCCTTTTAAATCAGAGTTTGGCTATCATATTATGCAATTAAATGCCATTAAAGGAAATACCCGAGTCGCTTCTCATATTTTAATGCAGTTAAATGTTCCTGAAGAAAAGTTAAATGAAATTAAAAGAAAAGCTGAAAAAATTATTTTAGAAATTAGAGAAGGAAAGTTAACGTTTAATGATGCTGTAAAGAAATATTCTAATGATGACGACTCAAAGAATAATGGGGGTCTCATTATAAACCCATCTACTGGAGAATCGAAATTTGATTTAACAAGAATGGATCCTGCTTTTTATGCAAGAGTTAGCGATTTAAAAAAAGGTGAAATGACAGAACCTTTTTATGATGAAGAAAGGTCTGGTAGTAAAATGTTTAAGTTTATTTTAATGAAAGATAGAACGAACACACATACTGCTGACATCATTGAAGATTACGTTAAAATTCAACAATTGGCGCTTCAGAAAAAGAAAGAAGAAACCATTACAAAATGGTCCAAAGAAAAGATAAAAGATACGTATATTAAAATTGGAGAAGTTTACAATAAGTGTACATTTGATAAGAACTGGAAAAAAGAAATAAGCAAATAATGTCTGATGTGGAAGCTGTAAAAGATCTAGTTCTTAAATATGACACCCTAAAAACAGAAATAGGGAAGGTTATTATAGGTCAGCATGAAGCTATAAACTTTACTTTATTATCTATTCTTTGCGGTGGCCATTCACTTTTGATAGGTGTACCCGGTTTGGCTAAAACATTGCTGGTTAATTCTGTTTCAGATGCTTTAGGATTGCGTTTTAAAAGAATACAATTTACTCCAGATTTAATGCCTTCTGATATTTTAGGAAGTGAAATTTTAGATGAAAAAAGACATTTTAAATTTATAAAAGGACCAATTTTTTCTAATATTATACTTGCAGATGAGATAAACAGAACTCCTCCTAAAACTCAAGCAGCTTTGTTAGAAGCTATGCAAGAAAGGTCTGTTACTGTTTCTGGAAATCATTATAAATTAGATTTACCTTTTTTTGTATTAGCAACTCAAAACCCTATTGAACAAGAAGGAACCTATCCTTTGCCAGAAGCTCAGTTAGATCGTTTTATGTTTTCAATCAATTTAGAATATCCTTCATTCAGTGAAGAAGTAGAGGTTGTAAAAAGTACGACAGGTAATGATGCCCAAATTATAAATTCATTATTTTCACCTGAGGAAATTGTTGCAGCACAGAAGTTGATACGTAAGATTCCGATTACAGACAATGTTATTGAATATGCCGTTGGCTTAGTTCGAAAAACACGACCGAAATCTAAACAAGCAACAGAATTGGTAAGGTCTTATTTAGATTGGGGTGCAGGTCCCAGAGCTTCTCAAAATTTAATTCTTGCAGCGAAAGCCCATGCAGTTGTTAATGGGAAGTTTTCTCCGGATATAGAAGACGTAAAAGCTGTAGCTAAGCCTATCTTATCTCATAGAATTGTAAAGAATTACAAAGCAGAAGCTGAAGGAATTACCATATCTAATATTATAAAATCGCTCTTGTAACTTTTTAACGATATTCTAATTCGCTTTTCTAACTTATTTTTGTTACCCTCTGTATTTTTTGTAGTTTTTTTAAAAATAAAAAAATCAATCTTTGAGAAAAGAAATAGGAGAAAAGAGATTCTATATATTTAAGATGTAGAAAATTGATATTACTTAATTTTCAAAAAAACTAAATACATTTCCACCATATCGTTTATCATAACTATGATTTTCATGATTAGATAAGTCTGTATGTTTAGAATGTTCAATTATTAAAACTCCATCAACATTGAGTAATTTTTTTGTAAATACAATATCTACAATTTTTGAAAACTGTTCTGCTTCAAAATCATAAGGAGGATCTGCAAAAATTACGTCTGTTTGTAAAGCAGTCTTTTCTAAAAATTTGTAAACATCACTTTTAAAAGTATGGATGGGTAAATCTAATTCTTTAGCAGTATTAGAAATGTATTTTATACAACCAAAGTGAGCATCTATTGCATAGATCGTTTTTGTGCCTCTAGATGCAAATTCGTAACTGATATTTCCTGTGCCAGAAAATAAATCTATTACAGATATACTATCAAAATAATAGGTGTTATTTAAGATGTTAAATAAGGATTCTTTTGCCATATCTGTAGTTGGACGAACAGGTAAATTTTTAGGTGCTGTTAAACGCCTGCTTTTATGCTTTCCAGAAATTATTCTCATGAACCTAAAAGTATATAGTTTGAATGTTTAGAGTAATTTAGTTGTTTAAAAATGGGGTTATTACTTTCTAAAAATAAAACATTCCTAATGTATTGATAAGTTATAGTATAAAGTTCAGATTCTAACTCAATATCTCCTGTAAAATATAGTTGTATTTCTTCTACATCTAATTTTAATTGTTCAAACGTAAACAAGATATAGTAAATAAAGTCTTCTTTAGTTTCAAAAGAAAAAGAATTTGAAAAATACAATTGTTTATTTTGTATTACGACAACATCAAAACTGTCTGAAGAAACATTTACGTAGACCACTTTTTCGTCAGAATTATTGATGGAAATTAATTTTTCAATAAATATAGTAAGATGATGTTTGTATTCGAATTCACCAAAATTTTGAAAAAGAAAATTATTAATATTTACATAAGGTATGTATACATTTTTTGCTTTTATACTTTGTATGTCATCAAAAGTAATAAAGTCTGAAGTTAGTGTCTTTATATTAAAATTAAGATATTCTGAAAGTTTGTCTTCAGAAAAGTAGGTGTTTGGAACTAGACAGGATAGATTATTTTGATGAACTACTGATACTGAAGAAAAATCTTTTTGTAAATAGGAATCTGTTTTAAACAGTTCTTCAATTTTTTTTAATAAACTTTCTGGAGTTATTTTTTTTTCTTTAAAAAGATACTCATGAAAGTAAAGAATTTCTTCTGATGTATTGTCAGTTATACAAAAAGAAAATCCATCCAAATTAAATTGGATGGATAACTTAGTGTCTTTTGTATCTCTCAAAGAAATAGTGCTACTCTTTTTTATCACGTTCTTGTTTATCATAAGATGGTGGCCAATTACCACCCGTTGAAACTTCCTCTAGAGAACCAACAGAAACAAATTCTCCTTTAATTTGATCTGTAGCAATCGCTTCTAACTCTTGTTTTACGAGAGATTTACTCATTCCTTTTAAAATATCTATCTTTTCAGTTTTTACATAAAATGTTGGTACTACTAAGCCTTGAACTTTTTCTACAGTACTGATAACAATATCAAATTCTTTTCCTTCAACACCGGGGACTTTAAACATATTTTTATAATCTCTACCTTCAAAATATTTTAAAACAGGTTCATATCCAATAGTATCTTTTTTTCTTTTGGTTACATCATCGATAATACCACCCCCTTTATTAACTTTTATTATGGTGTCTTTTGTTTCCGTTAATGCAAGTTGAGCTGAATCAATAAACTGAATTAAACCAGCTTTATCATTTGTATATTTTCCTGTTACTTCAAAATGCTTTACTTCTGCATCTCTAATTATTTTAAGGCTTTTTACAACTTTAGCAAATTTTGCAACTTTTTTCTTATTGAAATTAATTGGCTCCATGATGCCATTATAAATCTTAAAAACTAAAAAAACTGTCAGAAGTAAAAGCAATGAAGATGCAATCCATCTAAATTTTAATGGTAAATATTTAACTACAACAATAGCTAAAAGTACTGCAACTAAAACCGCTGCTAAAATCATTCCTAGTAATCCCATTTTTATTATATTTTGTATAGTGTTAGAGCAAATCTACAATTTTTTTTTAATGATAAAAACTTTTATTTACAAATCAATGTATCTTTGTTGTATTAAATTTTTTATGATAAAAATTACAACTGAATTTTACGCAAAATTAGTTCAAAAGTTTCAATACTACCCTACTTCAAAACAAAACAAACTTTTAGGGTTATTGAGTGACTTTACGTTTGGTGAAGATAAAGATGATTTATTTTTACTCAAAGGCTTCGCGGGAACTGGTAAAACAACAATAATTAGTGCTTTTGTTAACAGTTTAAGTTTAACGGGTAAAAAATCAGTTTTGTTAGCCCCTACTGGAAGAGCTGCAAAAGTAATTTCTGTGTATTCAAAAAGACCTGCTTTTACAATTCATAAAAAAATATATTTTCCTAAGAAACAATCTAATGGTTCTCTAGACTTTGTTTTACAAACAAACAAGCATAGAAATACAATTTTTATAGTAGACGAAGCCTCTATGATTTCTAATAGCAGACAAAACCAAAAACTATTTGAATCTGGTTCTTTATTAGATGATTTAATTAGATATGTCTATTCTGGCCATCATTGCAAATTAATATTCATTGGGGATACCGCACAATTGCCGCCTGTGAAATTATCCATTAGTCCTGCACTAGAACAATCAAACTTAATATATGAGTATCAAAAAAATATAACAGAAATTGAGTTAGATGAGGTTATGCGTCAACATGAAAATTCAGGGATACTAGCAAATGCAACTTTCTTAAGACTGATGATTCAAAATGATGCAACCAATTTTCAATTTGAAATTAATTTCCCCGATATAATAAGGCTGATTGATGGGTATGATATTGAAGATGCTTTGGTAACTGCTTATGAAAAAAATGGTGTAGAAGATACCGCTTTTATTGTTCGCTCAAATAAAAGAGCAAATCAATATAATCAACAAATTCGTTTGAATATCCGTGGTCAAGAAAACGAAATCTCTGCGGGTGATTATATTATGGTTGTAAAAAATAATTATTTTTGGTTAAAAGAGAATTCTGTTGCAGGCTTTATAGCAAACGGAGATATTTGTGAGGTATTAAAGATTTTTTCAATCAAAGAATTGTATGGTTTTAAATTTGCTGAAGTTGAAGTTAGGATGATTGATTACCCTGATATGCAATCTTTTGAAACAGTAATATTATTAGATACTTTAACAAGTGAAACTCCCTCTTTAACGTTTGAAGAGTCCAATAAATTATATCAGGCAGTCAAGGAAGATTATATCCACGAAAAATCTAAATATAAGCAGTTTGTAGCAATAAAGAACAATGTATTTTTCAATGCATTACAAGTCAAATTTTCTTACTCTATGACCTGTCATAAATCTCAAGGAGGTCAGTGGAAAACAGTGTTTATAGAACAACCATATTTACCAGAAGGGGTGTCTAAAGAATATTATAGATGGTTGTATACAGCAGTCACAAGAGCTCAAGAAAAGTTGTACTTGATTGGTTTTAAGGATGAGTTTTTTAATGATTAAGGTAACAAGTAGTTAATTGTAATTCGGCCATATTGGTCGCCATACTTATATCTTAACCCTTCCGATTTCTTGGTGTTGTAGATAAAAATGTATCCAAAATTTAGACGATTAATTGTAAACTTTAATCCAATTTCAATGTCCAAAATAAGCGGTTTGATTTTTTTAGTTATTGGGCTTGTTTTGTTAAGAAAGCTGCCTTGTAAAGTAGCGTCATAAAAGACATAATTCAACATCGATTTTACATATAAGAATGATTCAGTCTCTCTAAAGTAATTCGTGTGTTTATTATTTAAATTTGTATTAAAAGCGATGCTATTTGTTGATTTTTGTAATGGTATTAACCCAATTCTTGTATAAAACCCAGAGGAAGTATTTGTGATAACAGAACCTAAATTTAAAGAGTTAATCCAAGAAATATCAAAATACTTTTTTTTACTATTTACGACTGTTTTTAAATAGTTGGTATTAAAATTTAATCCAAATGCATTTTTTATTTGATATTTCCAGCCAGTAGCTTTTCTAAAATCATAAATGTTGTGGATAAATTCTTGTAGTTCTCTAGCAAAAGAATTTGATCCGATGACACCAACCTGTAGAGAGGTTTTTAGTATTTGGTAGTTTTTGTAGGCTCTAATCATTCCAAATCCAGCATATAGATATCCTGCAAAAGGTCTGTCGTGTTCTAGCGGACTATTTACAACAGATTTATAAGGGGTATACATTTTATGGCCAATTTGCCATTCATAAATACGTTTATCTAAAAGATTCTTTTTACTATTTAAAAGCTGTCTGTATGTTAAAAAAATACCACTCGTGTAATAACGATCTTTAAATGAAGAAACATACAAATCGTTGTCGGTTATTAGGCTAATTTCTCGAGAAAATTTTTCTTGAGAACAGGTACTTAAAGATACAAATAAAAAAAGAATAAATATGAAGAATTTCATTGTTAACAAATATAACAGAACTTATTTAAAAAGCTCTTTTTATCATGGGTTTCTGAAAAAAAGTAGCTATTTTTAGACCAAGTAATTAGAAGTGATGGAGATTAAAAAAGGATTAAGTTTAGAAGACTTTCAGAAAGTAAATAATATCAATGAGTTAGTAGCACTTATTGAAGAGAAAAGTGAGAATAGTAATAAGGTAAAGAAAATAATTTTATATGACGAAGAATTACGGTTACTTCAAATAGAACTCGTTAAATTACAGCGATGGATCTCTAAGAATAACAAACGAGTTGCGATTATTTTTGAAGGTAGAGATGCTGCTGGAAAAGGAGGTAATATCCGAAGATTTATGGAGCATTTAAACCCTCGATCTAGTAGGTTAGTCGCATTGAATAAACCGACAGAAATTGAAAAAGGTCAATGGTATTTTCAACGTTATATTAAAGAATTACCAAATCCTGGTGAAATTGTTTTTTTTGATAGAAGTTGGTATAATAGAGCCGTTGTAGAACCAGTCATGGGTTTTTGTAAAGAGCAGCAGTACAAAGAATTTTTATTACAAGTCCCTGAATTTGAACACATGATGTACGAGGATGGTGTGGTGATCATAAAGTTTTGGCTTTCCATAACAAAGGACGAACAATTAAAACGATTTGAAGGAAGAAAAGAGACCCCATTAAAAAGATGGAAATTTAGTCCCGTAGATAAAAAAGGGCAAATTCTATGGAATAAATATACTCATTACAAAGAAGAAATGTTTTCTAAGACACACACATCATACAGTCCTTGGATGATAATAAAAACAAATGATAAAAAAGCGGCAAGATTAGAAGCAATTAGACATGTTCTATCTCATTTTAATTACGATGGAAAAGCAGCTGCAAAAACAGTCTTAAATCCAGATCCAAATGTTGTAATGCGTTACTTCAGATCAAACACTTAAATAGATTAAACTTATAATGAAAATAGGAATTAAAGATTTAAAAAAGCTCAATTCTAAAAAAGGATTGTTAGCGCTTTTATCAAAAGAACCTTTAAATATCGAAAGGGCATTGAGATATGTTGACTATCAGAAAAAGTTAGAAAAACTTCAAGTGGAGCTTATTAGATTACAAACTTGGGCAATTCAAAAGGAGGAACGTATAATTGTTATTTTTGAAGGAAGAGACGCCGCAGGTAAAGGAGGAGCAATAAGAAGGTTAACAGAGCGTATTAATCCACGTCACATGAGAATTGTAGCATTGTCAAAGCCAACCAAAGATGAACGCTCTCAGTGGTATTTTCAGAGATATATTGAACAACTACCCAAAGCAGGAGAAATTGTTTTTTTTGATAGAAGTTGGTATAATAGAGCAGTAATAGAACCTGTAAACGGATTTTGTACTCAAGACGAATATGAAGTCTTTATGAATCAAGTTAATGATTTTGAAAGAATGATTTTACAATCGGGAATCCATGTTGTAAAAATATACATGTCTATCTCTAAAAAAGAACAATCCAAACGTTTTGCAGACATTAAAAGTGATCCATTGAAACAATGGAAAATGACAAAATTAGATGAAAAGGCTCAAGACCTTTGGAATGACTATACAGAGTATAAAAATGCAATGTTTAAAAGAACAAATACAAAAATTTCTCCTTGGAAGATTATCAGAGCTAATAGAAAAACAGATGCTAGGGTAAATGTGATTACACATATTTTAGACAGTATTCCTTATGACAAAAAATTAAAAGTGTAGTCTAACCTTTTTTTATTTCAGAGAAGATATAATAAATTTCAGCAGCAATTTGCTGATTTGTCTTTAAATAAGTTTCTTCTTGTAAATCTGTTTGATCAGATGATTTAGGGTCTACAAAAGGCAAGTGAAACCTCAGTAATGCTTCAGGGATAAAAGGACAATTTTTGTCTGCATTATTACACGTAGTAATTGCAATAAAAGGGTTCTTATTTTCTTCATTATCATATCGCTTAGAATACCCTAGGATAGATTTTGAGGTTCCTTTAAAAGAAATAATATATTTAGGGTTTTGATGAGAAAAATTTTCTAGGTTAAAAGAAAACCCAACCTGTTGCAGGGTCTTTACAGTATTTCTGAAAAATGCAGTTACTTCTGTTCCTCCCGAAAAACTATTGATATTTAAATCAAAGTAATTTGCTGCAAAAAACCCCCACACTTGACCTAACTGACTTCTTCTTGAATTGTGAGTGCAAATAAAATTTAAATTAACAACACCATCTTTCTTATATTTTTCTAAAATTCCATGAGATATTTTTTGCAATAATTTTTTTCTTTCATCACTTAATACAATTTTCGCATTGGCATTTATAAAGAAATTTTCAGTAGAAATGGCTGAAGTCATCATCATCTTGTTATTTTTGCAGCAAAGATAGTAAGTTCAAAACTTAAAACAAATTAACAGAAGGTTAACAATGTGTATAGAAATTGGTCATAAAGTAGCGGTTTTAGATGATGTTTTAAAAGGTAAAGTCATCAATATTATAGGTGATGAAGTAACAATAGAAACTACTGATGGAATGATTTTTAATTTCAACTCTTCAGAATTGGTGCATATTGAAATTGAACAACATGAATTGTCTAAATTTAGCGATATTAACAATTCTCTTTTAAAAGATAAACTTTCTCAAAACCCTCCAAAGAAAAGCCTATTTAAAAATAATAAAAAAGAAGTTGTTTTTGAAGTTGATTTACATATTAATAAACTTACAAAATCTATCAAAAACATGGATAATTATGACATGTTACATCTTCAACTCGATACAGCTAAAAATAAAATTGAGTTTGCTATTTCTAAAAAAATTTCTAAAATTGTTTTTATTCATGGAATAGGAGAAGGGGTTTTAAAATCTGAACTTCATAGATTGCTAAAAAAATATCCAATAAAATTTTATGATGCTTCCTATAAAAAATATGGTTTGGGTGCCACTGAAGTTTATATTTTTCAGAATTCTAATTAATTGTATTTTTGCTTTATGAATACTTTCTATCTAGACAATGCAGCAACGACTCAAATTGATGAGCAGGTAATAGAAGTTATACATTCCTCGATGAGGAATAATTATGGAAACCCTTCATCAGTTCATCAATTTGGAAGAAAAGCAAAATCAGCAATTGAAACTGCAAGAAAAAATATAGCAAAACATTTAAATGTATCTGCAAGTGAAATTATTTTTACAGCTGGAGGAACAGAAGCTGATAATTTAATTTTACACAACGCTGTTTTTAATTTAGACATAAAAAGGATTGTTACTTCTAAAATAGAACATCATGCTGTTTTACACACTTGTAATTATTTAGAAAAAGTACATAATATTGTTGTTGATTATGTTGATGTAGACGAATTTGGGTCGGTTAATTTAGCTCATTTAAAGGAATTGCTCTCTAATTCAAACAGCAAAACGTTGGTGAGTTTAATGCTTATTAATAACGAAATTGGCAATTTCTTAGATGCAGAAAAAGTTTCTGAGATTTGTAAAGGTCATAATGCATTATTTCATTCAGATACGGTTCAAGCAATTGGTCATTTTGAAATTGATTTACAAAAAACACCAATCGATTTTATAGTAGCAAGTGCTCATAAATTTCATGGTCCTAAAGGAGTAGGTTTTGCTTATTTTAAAAAAGGTTTTGGAATTTTACCGATGTTTCACGGTGGTGATCAAGAGAAAGGTGCGAGATCTAGTACAGAAAATGTTCATTCTATCTTAGGGATGGAAAAAGCATTAGACATTGCGCTTTCTAATTTAGAAAAAGATAAAGATACTATTGAACGGTTGAAAAAGTATTTTATTTCTGAGCTACATAAAATATCAGAAGATATCGAATTTAATGGTTTTTCGTCCATTTTAAATAAGAGTACTTATACCATTTTAAATGTACGTTTTCCTCTGAATAATGACATGCTTTTATTTAGTTTAGATATGGCAGGTATTGCTGTTTCAGGAGGAAGTGCTTGTCAGAGTGGGAGTTCTTTGGGTTCTCATGTACTGTTAGAAATCTTAAGTAAAAAAGAAGCTGACAAAACCTCTGTGAGATTCTCTTTCTCAAAATATACAACGATACAAGAGCTTGATTTTGTATTGACGTACCTAAAAAATAACCTAAAAAAAGAGTAAAATAATTATTAAATTTTTAAATAATTTTTAGCTTTAATTTCGTTTTAAGTACACTTTCGTCTTATTAAATAGATTTCTGCCTTTGTAAGTTGTTGTACTACTTTAATTTTAAGAGTGAAATATTGTATTTTATTCCCAAATTGACAAAAGGACTATTCAGTTGACCTCCAACTGCACTAACCAAACCTCCTGAGGTTCTGAGTCTTAGAGTTTTTGAAATTTTACAATCGACACCTAAACTTGGTTTTATAATTAAACCTTGACCAGTACTAATATTACCTCCACCAGCTGCCCCTGTTAATAGTTGAGAAAAAAGAGTTGTAGAACGATGAAAGAGTGGTTTTGTTTTTATGCCAAGACCGATAATTCCCTCTGCATAAGCACCAGCATTTCCAAAGTTGGCAAATGAAGTTTGTCCTGCTATAAAAATATTATTATTCACGTATAAATTTAGTTGTAATGAGATTTGATGTAAATTTTCATTGGGAAGTTTATCTCTTCTTGCATTAAAATACAGGTCCTGTTTAACAATCACATCAATACCCTTGAATTGTCCAAGAGTAAAAGTACTATTATCTGTTTTTACACCATTTCTTTCAATATAATATTTCACTCCAACTCCGAATGAAGAAGTATAAAAATGAGCGTCGGGAGTGGTTACGAATCCTTTGTTTAAGGATAAGAAAACGTCATTATAAAGTTGTTGTTCAATAGAAATATCTGGATATAGTAAAAAACCACCTTTGGTGTCTACACCGCCACCGCCACCAGCTCCCATTCCAAATTTCACTAATATATTTGTTCTTTTTTTATTCATTTTAAAGTGATGACCTGCACCCAAAAAAACGTCCATATAACCAGCTCTAATTCCATCATAAGCCCCGTCTACTTTTAAGAACGTAAACCAGTTTTTAGAAAAGTAATTGGCCAATTCAAAACCAGCAAGTTTTATAGTAGCGCCATTAAATTTTTGAACATTGATATTTTTGTCTTCACCTTTTATCATTAAATTATTGAAATGAAGCATGAGTGATGTTCTTTTTGAATTGACATACCAATCAGTTTTTTCTAAATCTAGCAATTCATATTTATTTTCAGTTACTTTATAATCAGCATGCACATAATCTAATGGGATTTCTACTCCAATATTTATTTGATGTCCCTTAATATTTCCTCCATCAAAAAAGTTAATATAACTCCAACCGCTGTTTAAAGAGATTTTTTTGAATTGATATCCTACATTAAAATGCGGTAGTATAAAAGCACCACCCCCATCTGGTGCTCCGGCACCACCACCACCACCAAAATGAAAACCGGTATCAATATAAAATTTTTTTGAAAAATGTTTTTTTATTCCTGCGTTAACTCCAAGTGTAAAAAAACCACCTCTAGATCCAATTATAGCACCATAAATCCCAATACCGGTATAGAACGACTTATTTAAAAGAAGATTATAATGAATCCCTGTGAAACCTAAATTTTGTTCATTAGGTATTGTTGTGAACGGCATCTCAATTGAAAGAAAATCGATTTTAGCAAAACCCTTTTGACTTCTTTTTTCTGGAATATCTTTTGTTTGAGAAAAGAAAGGGCTTTGAATTGTTAAGGCTACTAATAAATAAAAAAACTTCTTCATCTGTAATTTACTATCTTTTTTGTATTGTAATGATAACAGTTTTTGATGTGGGAGTATTGCTAATGTCTGCTTTGCTGTTTAATGGGACTAATACATTTGCTTCAGGGAAATAAGTTGCAGTACATTGTTTTGGAATATCGTAAGGAATTACTAAAAATTTTTCTGCTTTCCTAACTTCATTGTTAAAGTGACTTGTTAAATCTACTACATCCAATTTTTTTAAAGATAAAAAGTTCATGTCATCTTCGTTCATGAAAATAACTCTTCTTTCGTTTAAAATTCCTCTATATCTATCATTTAAGCCATAAATAGTTGTATTGTATTGATCGTGAGTTCTAATGGTCATCATCAGAAATTGATTTTTCTCTAACTCTATTTCTGAGGGTTTATTACTACTGAAATTTGCTTTTCTAGTCTTTGTAGGTGTAAAATTATTTTCTCTAGCATTGTTTGGTAAATAAAAACCACCTTTAATTCTTATTCTATGATTGTAATTTTCAAAACCTGGGATTACCGCTTCAATTTTATCACGAACTAAATCGTAATTTGTAATTAATTGGGTCCAATTAATAGTGGTAGTTTTTAAGGTTGCATCTGCAATACCAGCAACAATAGCGGGTTCACTCAATAGTTTTTTTGAACAAGGGGCTAATGTGCCTTTTGATTGATGTACAACTCCCATAGAATTCTCTACCGAAACAAATTGTGTTCCATTGGCTTGAAAATCTTTTTCAGTTCGACCAAGACACGGAAGAATAATTGCGCTCTTTCCAGTAATTAAATGACTTCTATTTAGCTTGGTAGAGATTTGCACAGTTAAGTTACAGTTTCTTATTGCTTCAGAAGTATACTTAGTGTCTGGAGTTGCGGAAATAAAATTTCCACCCATTCCAACAAATACCCTCGCTTTTTTTTGATGCATCGCTTCTATTGCTTTAACAACATCATACCCATGCTTCCTTGGTGTTTTGAATTTGAATTCTTTTTCTAAATTGTCTAAAAAAGAAGCTTTTGGTTTTTCCCAAATCCCCATGGTTCTGTCTCCCTGAACATTAGAATGTCCTCGAACAGGACATGTACCTGCTCCTTTTTTTCCAATACTTCCTTTTAATAACAAAATATTTACAAGTTCCCGAATATTATCAACAGCATTTTTATGTTGTGTTAAGCCCATTGCCCAACAAATAATTATATTTTCATTTTTGATGATGAACGCTGTTGCTTTTTTAATATCCTTTAACTTTAATCCTGTTTGTGGAAGTAACTCTTCAAAAGAGTATTTTTCTAAATCTGTTAAAAGAGAATCTATACCAGAAGTTTTTTCTTTAATAAATTGATGATTGAATACAGAATTAGGTTCAGTATCCTCTTTTTCTTTCATTAATTTTAAGATTATTTTCAGTAAAGCTACATCACCATTAATTTTTACTTGTAAAAATAAATCTGTTAATTTCTGTCCAGACCCCATCCATTTTAAAGGATTTTGAGGGTCCTTATAATTCATTAAGCCTACTTCAGGTAAGGGGTTTATTGTAATTATTTGTCCACCTCTTTTTTTTGTTTCACCCAAAGCACTCAACATTCTTGGATGATTTGTTCCAGGGTTTTGTCCGATTACAATGACTAAGTCTGCATGTTTAAAATCATCTAAAGTTACAGATCCTTTGGCAATACCTAGTGTCTCAGATAAAGCAATCCCACTAGATTCATGACACATGTTAGAACAATCGGGTAGATTATTTGTTCCAAATTGTCGGACAAATAATTGATATAAGAAAGCAGCTTCATTGCTTGTTCTTCCTGAAGTGTAAAAAATAGCCTCATCAGCAGAATCTAGAGAATTTAACTCATTACCAATAATTTTAAAAGCATTTTTCCAAGAAATTTCTTCATAATGAGTTCCTCCTTTTGGCAAATACATGGGATGAGTAATTCGCCCACTTTTACCAATCTCGTAGTCAGATAATTCAGATAATTCGAGTATTGAATTTGCTGCAAAAAACATTGGAGATACTTTATTTTTGGTAGCTTCTTCGGCGACTGCTTTAGCTCCATTTTCACAGTATTCAGCTAAAAATGCTCTTTTATCATCTGGATCTGGCCATGCACACCCTGGGCAATCAAAGCCCTCTTTTTGATTTATTTTAGACAATAGTTGGATACCCTTAAAAACTCCAACTTCATTCTTAATATGAGAAAGTGCAGAAGCAATTGCTTTGACACCAACAGCTGTTTTTGGGACTTCTGTTAATCGAATTTCTGTTTGTTTTTTTGAGGGTTGCTTTTTTGAGATTTTAGACATTATAACCTATTTTTATTTTACAAACCTAGGGTTTGAATAAATTGTCATTTTTTTGGATCTAGTAAATCCGATCAAGCAAATACCAAACTCTTTCGCAAAGTCAATCGCTAATGAAGAACAAGCAGAAACTGCAACAATTATTGGTATTTTTGCAATAAATGCTTTTGATACGATTTCATAAGAAACACGCCCGCTTACAAAAAGATATTTTGCATGCTTTAAATTGTTTTTTATGAGCAAGTCTCCAATGACTTTATCTACAGCATTATGCCTCCCGATGTCTTCTTTAATTGTTAAAAATTCATAATTTTTATTGAAAATAGAAGCTGCATGGCTCCCACCAGAATTCATAAAAGTGTCTTGGAAGCAATTCATTTTAGCAAACATTTCATGTAAAATATTACTAGAAAAAGAGTTGGTTTGAGGTAGCTTTTTACCCTCAACGTTTATATCTTTTAGCTCTTTTTTTCCACAAATTCCACAAGAGGAAACAGACAATAGTGTTCTCTTGTTAAGGTATCCTTTTCCTAACAATTCTGATGAAATTTGTACGTTGATAATGGACGGAATCCCGTTTTCTTTCTCATAGACACTAAAAAATAATTTTTTTTCACTCTTATAAATATCTTCTGCAAAAAGCAAACCCCTTATCAATTCTTTGTCGTTGTCAGGAGTTCTCATAACAACAGTATAAGGCTCATCATTAATATTTATTTGCAATGGAGCCTCAATAACAAGAATATCTTGAATGGAGATTTGAGTATTTTCAATGATTTTTAATGCCTGATATGAGGTTGTTTGCATAAATGAAAAGGTAAGCTTTCGATACAAACTTAATGAAAAATACAGATGTTAAAAAACATAAATATGGAAATTGAATTTTAGGCTTCTATTTTTTTACAAAATAGAACTACAAGTTCATTGCTCTCTAGTTTTGTAAAGAATAAATAAGAATCGCCTCCCTCTTTAATTTTTGTTTCTTTTCGAATTTGATCGACTGTTTTTGGGAAGTTTCTAACAGTAATATTAGCCTTACTTTCTCTAATTGAACTTTTCAGCTTCTTTTTATGATAAGGAATAATACGATCGATTTTAAAAATTCTTCCAGGAAAATCAATAATTTCATTTGAGGTATACAAATGCGAATGTTGCTGAATTTTGAATATTTTTAATTGTTGAGAAATTTGATGAAATCCCCCAGATTTTAAAATGGCTGAATTGGGCTCATACAAATAAGTACGTGGTTTAGAATATTGTGAGATTATCTCTTCTTTGTAATAAAAGTTAAATGTCTGAGTTGACTTCTTACCAATATTTATTGTTTTAATTTCAATTGGTTTACGATATTCTTTTTCTAATAAAAAAAGCAATTCTTTTACCTCGTTTTGATGAGCTACAATATGAATTTCTTTTACAAATGTTAATTCATTTACAGTACTTGTAATATCTAGAATAGGAGAGTTTTTTATTAAAATATGATTTGCTTTTGAAAATAAAAACGCTAAATTTTCTGGAACGTTAGGGAGGCAGTCTTTTAGTAAAAAAACTTTTCCCTTCTTATCATTTCTTCTCGATGGGTCTATGTAAATACAATCATATATCTTTTTGGAATTTTTTAGATATTCAATTCCGTTACCAGAAAAAGTAACAATATTATCTACATTCAATTGTTTGTAATTGTAGTTTACAATTGTTGATAAATCATCATTAATTTCACAATGAACAGCCTCTTTAAAATAGTTTGAGAAGTAATAGCAATCTACTCCAAAACCACCAGTAATATCAATGATTGTATCTCCTTTAATAAGCATTGATTTATAGTTTGCAGTCAACTCAGAGGAGGTTTGTTCAATACTAACTTTCGGGGGGTAATAAATGTTTTTAGTTGTAAACCAAGAAGATAGTTTGTGTTTAGATTTTTGCTTACTAATAATTTGATTTGCCAATTCCTGCACAGAAACATCACTAAAAGGACTTCCAGACAGAATCAATTTTGTGATATTAGAGTTTAAATTTTCAGTTATAAATTGCTGAACTTTTGGATGTAAGATTGACGTATTCAACTATTTTTAAAGATCTTTAGTAATAGATTTTACAATTTTATTATCAGATAAAAATTCCTTTAAAATAACTTTTAAAGCTGTGTATAATGGAACAGCAGTAATCATTCCAACTACACCATAGAGTAATCCACCAACAATAATGATTAAAAATATTTCTAAGGGATGAGATTTTGTTGTTTTAGAGAAAATAAGAGGTTGACTTATAAAATTATCTATTAATTGTGCCATTAAATACCAAAACATAATCCATAAAGAGGTTGATAATATTTCAGATTGAAAATCTAAACCAATATTACTTGTCATTGATAAAACAAACATTATTACTGCACCAATCATTGGTCCAACATACGGGATAAGGTTTAATAAAGCACATAAAAAAGCAATAACTACAGCGTTGTCTATATCGAAAACCAATAGAATTAAAGTGTATAAAATAAAGAGAATTGTTATTTGAAATAGCAATCCTATAAAATATCTTGAAAGTAAATCATTTATGATTTCCAGGGATTTAGAGAACCTTCCCTCTGTTTTATTAGGGATGACTGCCATGACGCTATTCTTTAATAATTGACTGTCCTTCATGAAAAAGAAAGAAATAAATAATACAGAAAATAAACCGACACTCAAAGAACCAACAGCTCCTAATACAGAATTTAATAAATTTGGAATTTCTTTAAATTGAGCAATAAAATCTACATTTTTCAATTCGCTCAAAACATCTATTCCTTGAGATGTAAAATAAGTTGTTGTTTGATTAAATATTTCCTGTATATTTTTTTGTAGATTATCAACTTCTAATAATGACAAGCTTCTTCCTTGTTCTGCAATTAAAGGAATGAACATTAGAATTAAACATGTTAAAAACCCTAACATTAGGAACATTGTTAAAACAACCGCTATTGTATTAGGTACTTTTAATTTTTTTCTTAAAAAGAAAATAGAAGGTCTTGCAATTAAAGATAAAATTCCGGCAATAATTATGTAAATTAATACAGATTTAATGGTGTATAAAAAATAGCCTAAAAGGACGACTCCTAGAGTAATTCCAAGGGCTTTTAAAATTCCGTTAGTGATTGTTTTTGAATTCATAAGTTGTATCCTTTAACTTCTCCCATTGAGATTTCCACTCCAAATAAAGAAAGTTTATGTTGTGTGGGCAATTTTATTCCTGCTTCAGTATTTTTCCAATCAGACCATGTTGCAGAAATACCTCCAATAGGAATAATACTGGTCCACATTTTATATGATGTAGGAAGGAATTTTTCATTTAAAATCCACAGATAGGAATCTCCAGGTGTTGTTCCGCCAGACCTGTATGTAATCAGAAGTGCATCTTTATTTTTGTAGTTAACGATTCGTCTTTCTGTTCCTGCATCAAAAACTTTATAAGGAGCCACTAACCAAAAAGAATCGTTATTAAAAAAAGCAATTGCATTGCTAAGAACTTCCTTATTTTCTATTTTTATATCATTAATAAAAACTTCCGATTTTTCTTGTTCATTAGTATGTAATATCACCTTGTTGTTATCCCAAGAAACGGCTACAATATGCTCTTTCTTATACCACTTATAAAAGTGTTTTCTTCTAAAACTCCATTCCAAAACGTCTAGATTTTCATATGCATCATAGTTTAGCGCTTCTAACATTTTTGATGCCAAAGTGTCTGCTTCTATCCCTTGTTTTCCCTCGGGTAAACTTTCGTTATTAGCATGATAATAAAAACATATGACACTTACCAATAGTAATAGAATAATTGCAAAAAATTTAAAAAACTTTTTCATTGCTCTAAATTAAAAAATCTTAAGCTAAAATATCATTTTTAAATGAAGAAACTATTTGTTCTCTTATAATAATCTAAAAGATTTATTGGAATTTGGATTTGTTGAGGTTTATTTTCGAAATTAATTTCGCCAATAGATCTAATACAATGTTTTTGGTTTGGACCAAGCGCAATGAAATTTATTGGAAAACATGAAGTGTTAAGCACTATTTAAAAGATTATAAGATAACCGTATTTTCTTGAATCATATTCCCAATATGATGGTATCGACGATTGATGTTTCGTTTTTAAAGCATTATGGGGGTATTCGTTACTTTTTGTGTTTAAGGAATCGGTATCTGGTGGAAATTTATAATGTACAGCAATATCAATTCGCATATAATTAAGGCTAACTCAAAAATTAGAAGTCAGGAAAAATTTTTTTAAATTTTTTAGGGAGCTCTTTACATACGATTATTTTTTCTTCTGTAATTGGATGTCTAAAATCTAGACTGTAAGCATGTAAATACATTCCTTTTCCTTTTAAAATACTGTTTTTTAAATAATATTCTTTGTCACCTAAAATAGGGTTTGAAATAGTATATAAATGTTTTCTAAGTTGATGTTTCCTTCCAGTTTTTGGCTTTAATTTTACTAAGTTTAAATATTCAAAACGCTTTGAGGGTTCAGATTTTAATACTTCATATTCTGTCATAGCATTTTTTGTGTCAATATTAAAATTTAGTATTCCTTTGGCATCCATTTTTCCAATAGTAATTGCGAAATACGTTTTTTTAATTTCTTTATTTTTAAATATTTTACTCAATGTATTTATAGAAGATCTAGTTTTTCCAATCAATAAAACACCACTTGTAGGATAATCTAGCCGGTGAACAGGTTGTGGTTTTACAGCATCATATTGAGTACTTTTTATTAAATTTTTAGACAATCCATTTGCAATGGTTACAAATTTGTTTCCACTGACTAAAATTCCTGATGGTTTGAATACAATGGCCAAATAGTCATCTTCAAATAAGACTTCTATATCTAGTTCTAATTTTTTAAAAGTTGTAGTATCTTTAGGTTGAAAAAGTTCAATTTTTTCGTTACCAGAAATATATTTTGATGTAGAAGCTAAATTTCCATTTATAAAAATAAGTTTTCTTTTGATGGCTTTTTTAATCCCTGATTTTGTGGGAATTATTTTAAAAATACCCACGGCATATTCCTGAAAACGGATTGTATTTTCTAATTTTGGAACGATATGGGTTTCTTTTAATTCCATTATTTGGCAAATAACTGCCCCATGTCTTTAAAAGCTTTAAACTCTAAAGCATTATTTTCAGGATCTTTAAAAAACATAGTAGCTTGTTCTCCTACCTTTCCTTTAAAACGAATGCAAGGCTTTATTACAAATGTTGTATTGTTAGCATTTAGATTATCTGCTAAATCCTGCCAATTTTCCCAGCTTAAAACAACTCCAAAATGCGGAACTGGAACCTCATGACCATCAACAGGGTTTGAAATTCTATTTGGTTTAAAATCGTCTTTCTGATGAATTACCAATTGGTGTCCAAAGAAATTAAAATCTACCCAATGCTCAGCACTTCGGCCTTCTTTGCAATTTAAAACATCTCTATAAAACGTTCTGCATTTTTTTAAATCTTGAACAGGAATCGCCAAGTGAAATGGTTGTACTTTCATATTTAATTTATTAAAATCCTACTGCTGTATCATCACCTCTTGGATCTGCACCCCCTTCTAGATTTCCGTTTGGTAAAACTAAAATGGCATCAACTCTTCCAATTATCAAAGCATTTTTCTCTAAAATAGTATATCCTAGAGATTTTAGAGATGATTTTATTTGAATATCAAAACCTTTTGGTTCCATTCTAATAACATCTGGCAACCATTGGTGATGAAAACGTGGTTGATTCACAGATTCTTGCATTCCCATATTGTATTCAGTAATATTTAAGATATTTTGTAAAACTGAGGTAATTATTGTGGATCCTCCAGGAGTTCCTAAAACCATTTTTAATTTTCCATTTTTTTCTATTATGGTCGGTGTCATAGAACTTAACATCCTTTTTTCTGATGCAATTGAGTTGGCCTCAGAGCCGATCAAACCATAAACATTTGGAATATTTGGTTTACTACTAAAATCATCCATTTCATTATTTAAAATAAAACCAGCACCTTTTACTAGTACCTTAGAACCATACCCTGTGTTTAAAGTAGTTGTAACAGAAACGGCGTTTCCAAACTGGTCTATAATTGAATAATGTGTTGTTTCATCACTCTCATAACCTAAAATTTTTCCATGAGAAATTTCAAGTGAAGGGGTTGCTTTGTTCCAAGAAAAAGAACTCATTCTTTGGTTGATGTACTCTGTGTCAGTTAAACTGTCAATAGGAACTTTAACAAAATCAATATCACCTAAAAAGTTTGCTCTATCTGCATATGATCTCTTTTCTGCTTCCGTTAAAAGTTGAATGTATTTTGTTGAATTATGTTTAATTTTTGACATATCATAGGGTTCTATGGACTTTAAGATTTGTGCCAAACAAATTCCTCCACTGGAAGGTAAAGTCATGGAGATTATATTGTAATCTCTGTAATTAAATGTGATTGGCTTTCTCCAAATTGCCTTATATTTTGAGAGGTCTTCATGTGAAATGATACCTCCTAATTCTGTAACATAATTTACAAATAAGTCAGCTGTTTTTCCTTTGTAGAAACCCTCTTTTCCTAAATCACGAATCCTCTCTAAAGTTTGAGCTAATTCTTCTTGTTGTATCCAATCTCCTTCTTTCCATTCTTTTTCAAAAAGTGTTTTGTAGTTATTAACTTTTTCAAACTTATTAGCTGCTCTATTTAAGGAAATAGCTTGTTTTTTTGTAACTTTAAATCCATTTCTTGCTAAATCTATGGCAGGCTGAATAAGGTCTTTAAAAGGCAAACTTCCAAATTTTTCGAATACTTCAAAAGCTCCAGCAACAGATCCAGGTATTCCAACTGCATAAGCGCCTTCTGTACTTTTATTTTTTATTACATTGCCTTGAGCATCTAAATACATGTCTCTGTGAGCAGTAACAGGTGCTTTTTCTCTAAAATCCAAAGCACCTTTTGTACCATCATTATTTCTATAAACCATAAAGCCACCACCACCTATATTGCCAGCAACAGGATACACTACAGCCAGAGCAAAGTGAGTTGCGACCATTGCATCGTAAGCATTTCCATTTTTTTTGAGAATATCTAAGCCAATTTTAGACGCTTCAACTCTAGCAGAGACAACCATTGCTTTTTGGGCAATTACACCTGTTTTTTTCTTTTTTATTGTTGCTTTTTCGCAGTTTAAAAGAAACAAAGAGATTGTTATAAGTAGGCAGTTTTTTTTCATAAGTTTAATAGATGTTTTTAAGTTTCTTTGATATAAATTTTTCTAAATCTGTGAAGAAATGAGTAAAATCAATTTCAAATTCTTTCTCTAAATTTTTCAAATCTTCTATCGCTAGATTCATTTGAGATTTTCCTTTTGTTCTATGATTCATTCCATGAAGTACTTTTTCAATACCTTCTTGAAATTGATAATTGAAAAGGATGTTATATTCTACCATATATCTAATGAAATTTTGAGACTTTACAGGTAATTCAGAGGCTATTTTATTAAAAAAGGTATTGATGCCAGCTGTATAAATATCAAAAGGAATTGCAGAAAATTTAGCCCAGTTTTTGGCTAAAAAATAATCAAAAAAAATGTCTATAATTACACCGTTATAGTGCCCGTAACGTTGATGCAAACGCCGTTTACTTTTTCTAACAATTTGATGGGTGTCTGTAAAGGTATCAATTTCTCTGTGTAAGAAAATACCTCTCTGAATTTCTTTGGAATATTCCTCATAATTATTACCTCTGATATGATCAGCAATAAAATTACCAATCATAATATTTGCATTATCTTGAGATAAATAAAGGTGGGCTAAAAAATTCATTCGTTAAAAGTAAACAAAAAACCACAACTTTGAAGTTGTGGTTTCTTAGGACGATAATTCCTAAATTAAAAGGAGTATAACTTTTAGTTGTTTAACATTACCGGCATTACGAGCATTGTAACTTGTTCTCCTTCATCTGTACCATCAATAGGGGTTAAGATTCCTGCTCTATTTGGCAAAGACATTTCAATTAAAACCTCGTTTGAATTTAAGTTGTTTAGCATTTCGCTTAAAAAACGAGAATTGAAACCAATTTGCATATCATCACCTTGGTAATCACAGCTTAATCGTTCATCAGCTTTGTTTGAGAAATCTAGATCTTCAGCAGAAATATTTAATTCTGTACCTGCCATTTTTAAACGAATCTGGTGGGTAGTTTTGCTAGAAAAAATAGAAACACGTCTAACTGAATTTAAGAATGAAGCTCTATCTACCGTTAATTTATTTGGGTTTTCCTTTGGAATTACAGCTTCATAGTTTGGATATTTACCATCTATTAATCTACAAATTAAATTTACATTATCAAATGTAAATTTAGCATTAGCGTCATTATATTCAATGGTTACATCACTTTCTGATCCTCCTAAAATCCCTTTTAATAAATTTAAAGGCTTTTTGGGCATAATGAATTCTGCAGTTTGATCTGCAGTCACATCAGTTCTTGAATATTTTACTAATTTGTGGGCATCAGTTGCAACAAATGTCAAGCTTTGTGAGCTAAATTGAAAGAAAACACCACTCATTACAGGACGTAAATCGTCATTTCCAGCTGCAAAGATAGTTTTAGAAATAGCAGTTCCTAAAATACTTGCAGGAACGACTGTTTTACTTGGTGATGGTAAAGAAACTGCTTTTGGAAACTCATCTCCGCTAAAATAAGCCATGTCATATTTTCCTTGGTCAGAGCTAATTTCAATAGTATTTTCACCTTCAGTTTTAAAAGTTAAAGGTTGGTCTGGAAATGTTTTTAAGGTATCTAGAAGTAAGCGAGCAGAAACAGCAATAGAGCCAGAGCTATCACTTTCAACATCAACAACAGAGCTCATTGTAGTTTCTAAATCTGATGCAGAAACTTTTAGTTGGTTTTCAGAAATTTCAAATAAAAAATTATCTAAAATTGGCAGTGTGTTGTTACTATTTATGACGCCTCCTAAAACTTGTAATTGTTTTAATAATTGAGAACTAGATACAATAAATTTCATGTAGTATTTTTCTTAAAGTGTTTTTACAAATATATTCTAAATAAGTGACTTTAAAAATTAATTTATCAACAGGTTATGAGCATTTTGTTGACGAATATAGAAACGTTATAATTATGTTAATAGAACCTTTAAAGGAGATAATTATGCTATTTTTGTTTTTAATCACCATACCAAATTAATGAAAAAACAATCTTTTCTTGTAGTATATATTTTGTTAATTTCATTTAGTTTTTCTGCTCAAAAGCCTCAAAAACTATCATCAACCCAGATTTATGAAAAGATTCAAAAGCTCAATTTCTTAGGAACGACACTATATATAGCTGCTCATCCAGATGATGAAAACACGCGTTTAATTGCTTATTTAGCGAATAGCATAAAAGCAAGAACAGGTTATTTATCTCTAACAAGAGGAGACGGTGGTCAGAATTTAATTGGTCCAGAAATTAGAGAACTGCTAGGCGTAATTAGAACCCAAGAATTACTAGCAGCAAGAAGAGTTGATGGTGGTGAACAATTATTTACACGAGCGAATGATTTTGGATATTCTAAACACTCAAATGAAACTCTGAAAATTTGGAACAAAGAAGAAGTTTTAGGTGATATTGTTTGGGCTATTAGGACTTTTAAACCCGATGTTATTATCAACCGTTTTAATCATGAAACACCCGGAACTACCCACGGTCATCATACAAGTTCAGCGATGTTGAGTTTTGAGGCTTTTGATATTGCTGGAGATAAAAACAAATTTTTAGAACATTTAAAATATACTGAAACTTGGCAGCCAAAACGATTGTTTTTTAACACATCTTCTTGGTTTTATAGTGATAAGTTGCAATTTGAAAAAGAAGCCAAGGATTTTATCAAATTTGATATTGGTGTGTATTATCCATTAAAAGGAGTGTCTAATAATGAGTTGGCCTCAATTGCAAGTAGTCAACATCTATGTCAAGGTTTTGGAAGGTTGACCACAAGAGGTAAACAAATTGAATATGCTAAATTATTAAAAGGAGCTCCTCTAAAAGATAAATCTGATATTTTTTCTGGTATAAATACCACTTGGAATCGTATTAAAAATGGAGGTCAAATAGGTGCTATTTTATATGATATTGAAAACAATTTCGATTTTTTAAACCCTTCTAAACATTTATCTAAATTGATGGAGGCCTATAAAATTATTGAAAAATTAGAAGATACTCACTGGCGTAAAATTAAAGTAAAACAAATCAAAGAGATTATTGAAGGATGTGCAGGATTGTACTTAGAAGCCTCTGCAATCAATTCCTCAGGAGTACCAAATTCTCTGATAGATGTTAATTTTGAGGTATTAAACAGAAGTGATACAAATATTAAATTGATTTCAATAAAGTCAACAATAGACAAAAAATTAATTTTAAAAGATGTTCAATTAGAATCAAATAAAAAAATCAATTTTAAAGAAACCATTCATTTAAAAACAGCTCAATATTCAGATCCTTACTGGTTGAAAGAAAAAGCTTCTCTTGGAATGTACGCTGTTGATAATCCGTTATTAATAGGAAAACCAGAGACACCAAGACCTCTAAAAATTCATTTCAATTTAAGTATCGAAGGCATTCCAATTTCAGTGACAAAGAACGTACTTAGAAGATACGCGGAACGAAACAAAGGGGAGATGTATGAACCTTTTGAGATACTACCCAAAGTAAGTGTAAAATTAAAGGACAAAGTTATTATTTTTTCTGATAATAAACCCCAAAAAATTTTAGTTGAAGTTAGAGCAGGAGCTGATAAAACAAGTGGGAATGTGAGTTTAAAAGTACCCTCAAGTTGGCAATTTTCACCAAAAGAAATTTCGTTTCAAATTCCTCAAAGGAATGACAAGCGAACGATTGAATTTACAGTAACACCTCCAAAAACTGAATCTGAAGGTAAATTAGAAGTTGTTGCGAATTCAGAAGGAATAGATTATAGAAAAGAGTTGATAGAAATTCAATATTCTCACATACCCAAACAAGTTGTTTTATCAAATGCTTCGGCAAAAATTGTTCGATTAAATATCAAAAAAGCAGGCAACTATATTGGGTATATAAAAGGAGCAGGGGATGCAATTCCAGAAAGTTTACGTCAAATTGGGTATGAAGTATCGCTTATTAATCCATCAGAAATAAATGGTGATAACTTGCATAAATATGATGCTATTGTTTTAGGAATTAGAGCTTATAATGTTGTAAAAGAATTAACTTTCAAACAAAAATTTTTGTTAGATTATGTTGAAAAAGGGGGTAATATGATTGTACAATACAATACCAACAGAGGTGTAGCTATTGGGGCTCCTTATTCGCTAACATTATCTAGAGATAGGGTTACAGATGAACGAGCAGAAGTAAGAGTTTTGGAAAAAGACAATTCACTTTTAAATTTTCCAAACAAAATTACGAATGAAGATTTTAATGGCTGGGTTCAAGAACGTGGTTTGTATTTCCCAGACTCTTGGAGCAAAGAATACAGTCCAATTTTATCTATAAATGACCCAGGTGAAAATGCAAAAAACGGAAGTCTACTTATTGCTAAATTTGGCAAAGGAAATTACATGTATACAGGTTTAAGCTTCTTCAGAGAATTACCTGCAGGAGTATCTGGGGCATATAAACTATTTGCGAATATGCTTTCCGTTGGCAAAGATGAAATATCAGTGAAAAAGAAATAAAGAAATCATTGTTAGAAATTGATAAAGTAATATCAACAATTATAGAACCTTTTAGTATACAAAGACAAACTATTCCATTTTCACAGAAATAACAAAAATTATAAATGATGAACCAACAAAAATACACGTGGAAAAAAGAATATTCATTCGTCTTAATAGTTAATGTTATATACTGTATAGCTTTTTACTTTATTACAAATTATTTTACTTTTTAATACATGGAGATAGAAAGCAAACTTCATGTAGTAGACTGGATTATTTTATCCATGACGCTTCTCTTTATTGTTGCCTATGGAACATATGTTACTAGAAAAAACGCTAATGTTAAAGATTATATTAAAGGAGGAAATGACTCTAAATGGTGGACAATTGGCCTGTCTGTAATGGCAACACAAGCGAGTGCAATTACCTTTTTATCAACACCAGGGCAAGCTTTTCATAGTGGGATGGGGTTTGTGCAATTTTACTTTGGTTTGCCCATAGCCATGATTATTATTTGCGTAGTTTTTATTCCTATTTATCATAAGTTAAACGTTTATACAGCCTATGAATTTTTAGAAAGAAGATTCGATTTAAAAACAAGAAGTTTGGCTGCAATTTTATTCCTAATTCAGAGAGGTTTAGCTGCAGGAATTACCATATTTGCTCCTGCAATTATTTTATCTGCAGTATTGGATTGGGATCTGTTAACCCTAAATATTATCATTGGTTTTCTAGTGATAATTTATACAGTTTCTGGAGGTACAAAAGCTGTAAATGTTACTCAAAAACAACAAATGATTATCATTTTTTTAGGAATGTTAATTGCATTTTTTATGATAATGAGTCAGCTTCCGGAAAATATTACATTTACAAATGCACTTGAAATAGCAGGAGCAAGTAATAAAATCCAAATTCTAGATTTTTCTTTCGATTTAAGCAACAGGTATACTGTTTGGACAGGAATTTTAGGAGGAACATTCTTAATGCTTTCTTATTTTGGTACGGATCAAAGTCAAGTTCAACGTTATTTGTCAGGAAAATCAGTTAGAGAAAGTCAGCTAGGTTTAATTTTTAATGGATTATTAAAAGTACCAATGCAATTTTTTATCTTATTAATTGGTGTGATGGTTTTTGTTTTTTATCAATTTAATGCATCACCACTCAATTTTAATCCAGGTGCAAATGAAGAGGTTTTAAAATCTGAATACATTACTGAATATCATGAATTAGAAGCAGCTCACGTTGAAATAGAAAATAGGAAAAGATTCCTTTTTTTAAATGGTTTTCAGCTAGAAGAAAAAGATGAAATTCAATCTTTAAATGCCAGAGATTTAGAATTAAAAGAAGCAGCAAAAATGATTCTTAAAAAAGTTGATGAAAAATCAATAAAAAAAATAGAATCTAACGACAAAGACTATGTTTTTATTCATTTTATATTAAACAATCTTCCAAGGGGGTTGATAGGACTTCTTTTGGCTGTAATTTTATCTGCAGCGATGTCTTCAACTGCCTCAGAATTAAATGCATTGGCAAGTACTACCGCAATTGATCTGTACAAGAGAAATGTACCTGAAAACAGAAACGATGAGCATTTTGTAAAAGCATCTAAATGGTTTACATTAGCTTGGGGTATTATTGCAATTTCTGTAGCTTGTGTGGCCAATTTATTCGATAATTTAATTCAGTTAGTAAATATTATTGGATCTATTTTTTATGGAAATGTTTTAGGAATATTTTTATTGGCGTTTTTCTTCAAAAAAGTAAATGGAAATTCGGTTTTCAAATCTGCAGTAATTACGCAAATACTAATTTTTTTAATTTATTATTTTGGAATTTATAATCTTGAATCGCAGGGTTTAGAACCTATAGTTAGTTATTTGTGGTTGAATTTTATAGGTTGTGTTTTAGTCTTGTTTTTCTCATTGGTATTTGTTTTTAATTCGATAAATAAGCAAAGTAAAATTACTTTACTTATTGCATTTTTATCAATTTTTAAAATTACATATGATGTTTTAAATGATGTTTCTTTAAATATTACTCACGTACTTTCTTTAATCATTTTATTCTTGTTTTTAGGATTTTTCAATACTAATGAAACAATACTGAATGAAAAATAATACGATTAAATGGGGTATTATAGGTTTGGGTAAAATAGCCAATAAATTTGCCACAGATTTAGCAATTGTAGAAAATACACAATTGGTTGCAGTTGCTTCTAGAAGTCAATATAAAGCAGATAAGTTTGCCGCAAAATTCAATGTAGAAAACACCTACAAGTCCTATGAAAAATTAGCAAAAGATTCTGCAGTTGATGCTGTTTATATTGCTACTCCTCATAGTTTTCATAAAGAACATGCTTTGCTTTGTATGCAAAATAAAAAAGCCGTTTTATGTGAAAAACCCTTTGCTATGAATTTGCAAGAAGTAGAAGAGATGATTGCTACTGCCCGAGAGAATAATGTATTGCTAATGGAGGCACTGTGGACTTTTTTTTTACCTCATTTTAAGTATGTTTTAGACATCGTTAAAAATAATAAGTTTGGAAAATTAAAAAGGTTAGAAGCTGATTTTGGTTTCTATGCACCCTATAATACAGAGAACAGATTGTTTAAAAAAGAAGTGGGTGGTGGTAGTTTGTTAGACATCGGGATATATCCAATTTTTGTAGCATTATCTACTTTAGGAATTCCTGTTTCTATTGCTTCAGAAGCTTCTTTTTTTGAAAACGGAGCTGATTCAGAATGCAACATTGTTTTTAACTATAAAAATGCCAAAGCGATTTTAAGTAGTTCGTTATTAAAAAAATCACCTACACTGGCTTTGTTTACTTTTGACAAAGCTGTTGTTAAAATAAACTCACAATTTCACGCACCTACAACAGTCACAGTTTTTAATGATAAACAGGAAGAAACAATCGATTTTAGCTACAATACTATTGGCTATAATTTTGAAATAGAGCATTTCAATACTCTTTTGAGAAATAGCAAAAAAGAAAGTACTATTATGACTTTTGATTTCTCAAAAAGGTTGATTAAAACCCTTGACAAGGTTCGTGAAATTATCGGGCTTCAGTACTAGCAGTAAATGCTTAGTTGTTCAAAAAAAACATTAATGGAATAGGCCAGAGAGTTTTTTTGAATGGGGAGCTCAAATTATTTAGACTCCCATTCCTTTATGGATGCTTTGTTCATTTTTATATACCCGGTATTTCCTGCTTTTTCAGCATATTTTAAAGATTCTTTTGCTGCGGAAATTGCTCCTTTTTTATTTCCTGCTTTCGCATGGATTAACGATTGCTGACGTAAATACCAAAATTTGGGTGCATTAGAAGTCATCTTGACTGCTTTGTCAATCCAAGTTTGTGCTTGCTTAATGTCATTGCCAGTTTGTAAATAATACACAGCAGCACTATACATGTCTTTAGCACTTGGCCCTTTCATTACTTTTTTAATATTAGATGAAACCATTGCCTCAGTTGGAGTTTCAAATTTTAAACCTACGTATGTGTTTTCCCACATGATGCCTAAAACAGCAGAACTATTTGTAACCTTATCGAATGTAATGGTAAATGTTTCAATTAGCATTGGTAATTTTTGAGGAACAACTCGCACTTTTACAGCTACTTTTGTGTCGTCCCATTTTTTTGGAGTTCCCCAATTTGAAGCATCAGAATACAGAATGATTTCCCAAGAATCAATATTTGGAATTGTGAAAAGGGCATAGGTTCCCTTTTTAATTTTTTTACCATTTACCATAAAATTTGTAGAAAAGGTAAGTTTTGTATTTAAATTTGCTCCAGTTCTCCAGACTTTTCCAAAGTCTTCTAAACCACCAAAAATTTTTCTTCCTTTTACTCCAGGTCTAGAGTATTCTAATGTAATATCAGTTAAACCTACTATTTGTTCAACTTTTTGAAAAGTACTTGGTGCTGGTGTTTTAATTTGAGCAGTTGCTGAAAATGTAAAGTCGATGATAAATAATAAAAATATATATTTTTTCATAATCTTGGAATATTTTAATCTATGGTTTCAAAATTACGATTTCAAAAAACGAGAAACGTTAACAAAAACTTAAAGTAAGGGTTTGTATCTTTGTACTCATTTTATAGGCTTATGAAGAAATATATATCTGAATTTATTGGAACATTTGCAATGATTTTCTGCGGAACAGGCGCGATGACAATTAATGAAGTTACCGGTGGCGATGTCACGCATGTAGGAATTGCAATGACTTGGGGATTGATTGTCATGGCAATGATCTATGCTTTCGGTGAAACCTCAGGAGCGCATTTTAATCCTGCAGTTTCTATTGCTTTTGCATATGCTAAAAAATTTTCTTGGAGAGAGGTTCCAAAGTATATTATAGCTCAAATTTTAGGAGCATTTTCAGCAAGTTTGATTCTCTGGTTTCTGTTTCCTTCAAGTGAAATTCTTGGAGCAACTATTCCCACAGTAGATGTTTGGCGCGCTTTTGTATTAGAGTTTTTATTAACTTTTTTCTTAATGGTGGTTATCATAAATGTTTCTACAGGAAGCAAAGAAATTGGCCCAGTTGCAGGAATTGCTATCGGAGCTGTAGTGCTATTAGAAGCCATGTTTGCAGGTCCTATTACAAATGCTTCAATGAATCCTGCACGCTCTATTGCTCCGGCATTTGTTTCGGGAAATTTACAGCATCTATGGATGTATATTATCGCTCCAATTTTAGGTGCTTTGTTAGCAGTGATTTCTTGTAAAATGGTAAAAGAGGAAAACTGTTGCGATGAGAAATGTTAGTATTTTAGGGTGTGGTTGGTTAGGAAAACCACTGGCAATTTCTTTGTTAGATGATGGATATTCTTTAAAAGGTTCCACTACAAAAGAAGAAAAATTAGCTCTTTTAGAAGACAATAATATTGAACCGTTTATTGTTGATATATCTTCTTTTGAAGAATTTGACGATTTTTTACATACAGATATATTAATCATAGCAATTACTTCTAAAGATATTGATGGTTTTGAACATTTGATTACTCAGATTGAAAACTCTATTATTCAAAAAGTAATTTTTATCAGTTCTACTTCCGTTTATGCTAGGGCAAATAAAGTAATGACTGAAGATGATGAAATTTTAAATACTCCATTGTCAGCAATTGAGAACCTATTTAGAGAGAATACTTTTTTTGAAACTACAATACTTCGCTTTGCAGGTTTATTTGGTGATGAAAGACACCCTTCCAATTGGTTTAATAATGGACGAAAAATTCCACAACCGAAAGGATTTGTGAATATGATTCATAAAGATGATTGTATAGAGATTATTCATGAAATTATCAATCAAAATTGTTGGTCTCAAACATTTAATGCTTGTTCTAATCACCATCCTACCAGAAGAGAGTTTTATACAATAGCAAAATTAAGTGCTGATTGTGAACTCCCAGAATTTGAAGAGAATGAAGTTTATGAATGGAAAATTATAAGTTCTAAAAAAATACAAGAAACTTTAGGGTATGTCTTTATACACGATAATTTACTAGAAATTTAATTTTAAAGTTTTTTTAACTTTTGAGTAGGTGTTTTAGTTTTACAAGCTATTTTTCTTTTTACTCTACGATAGAGAAAGCAACTAAAACTAGCTTGCGTATTTCCTTTTTCTTAAAAAGGAGAAAAGAATTCCAAAAAAAAGTAAAAAAATCAACGGAAAAATGACATTAATAAACTGCCAATACAGTCGCTCTTTAAACGCTTTTTGTTTGTCTAAAATATTTATTTTTAAGGTTTTATTTCTTAACTCTATTAAGCCAACATCGTCTAATAAGTAATCAACTACATTTAAAAGAAAATCTTTATTTCCAAATTGTTGATGGGTCCATTTATCTCTGTTCAAGTCTAAAGGTTGAATTTTTGAAGTATCATCTTTTAAAATTTGATTTTTTCCAATATCACCATCAGAAATCACCACCATTTTATTATTGTTTGAATTTTCTTTGTAGAGAGGAGTTTTAAAAGGTTGTATACGGTTTTTATATGCAGAATTAAAAGCACCTTCCAGTAAAACAGCAAATAGCTGATTGCCGTTATTATAATCAGTTTCTACAATTTCATCAGCAATAGATTGAAGCTCAATAAAACCAGGAGTACCTATTTTTTGTGTTAATAAAGAACTCCTTAATAAAGGTGTTTTTTTAATATTATTTTTCAAGGTATCTATTGGGTTTGCAAATTGTAAACGAATAGGAGCAATATTTTTTGTGATGGCATGATTTGGGTTTCCACTTACTAAAGGATGAAAAAACCATTCTAAATTTTGAAATTGTGTTTGATTGCCAATTTTACCTGTTGCTAACGAAATTTTAGCAGCATATAAATCTTTAATTAAAGTAGTATTTATTCGAACACCATAAGCAAATAGTAGATCTGTAAGATTTAAATCTCTAGGATAGGCTAACATTTTACCATTGGTAAATAAACTATCTTGATCGGCTTGCACATTGTCTATCATCCACAATGTTTTTCCATCATTGGCAATAAACTGATCTATGGTAAATTTTTCATGTTCCGTAAATTTTTGAGTAGGTTTCGCAATAATTGCTAGGTCTAAAGAGGTCAAATCCTCTAAAGTTTGCTGTGGGTTTGAAGCTACAGAATCTAACGTAAATTTTGCCAATCTGTATTTCTTGGCAACTTCACTTAAAAAGCTATATTGATACATGTCTTGCAATTCGCCATTTCCAGTGATTACTCCAACACTTTTTTGTTTTCGAAGGAGGATAGTGTTCAGTGCATTTGAAAAACTATATTCTAAATTTTCAATAGCTTTTTGTAATTGTTCCTCTTGAGATGCAACGATCGCAGATGGTAAAAGAGAGATAATTTGAGATTTTTTTTCGTAAGAAATTTCTGCCCAAGGAAAAATAATTGCTTCAGAGAGTTTTCCGTTTTCCTCAACAGTTAATTTACTCGGGATCATTCCTTTTTTAATTAATTTTTCACGTTGATTATCAGGGTTTTGAAACCCAATTTTAATCTTCGAATTTTCTGCGGATAATTCCTCTAAATATTGACGTGTTTCTGCCTGTAATCTTATAAATTCTGATGGAAAATCACCCTCTAAATAAATTGTTATTGAGAGATTTTTATCAATTTTAGAAACAATATTTTTAGTTGTTTTAGAGAGTGTATAACGTTTGTCTGCAGTTAAATCGAAACGTTTATAAAATGATTGGTTTGCAAAATTTAAAATGAGTAAGCCAAGTGCTAAAAAAGCGATATTTTTTATTTTTTTATTCATTTTATAAGCGTGTTTTTGTGATGTATAAAAAGAATATGGTTACGCTTAAAAAGTAGAGAATATCTCGGGTATCAATCACTCCTCTAGAAATACTCTTAAAATGTTCATTTATTCCCATTTTTTTTATTGATAAATTATTTCCAACAGAGTTAGAAATAGCATCGAAACCATAAAATAAAAAAAAGGTTATGAAAACTCCTAAAATAAAGGCTACAATCTGATTTTCAGAAAGTGTAGATGTAAATAAACCAATTGCAGTATAGGTTGTTGCTAAAAGCAATAGACCAACATAAGAGCCAATTGTACTCCCAAAATCGAGATTTCCAACAGGGTCTCCTAATTCATTAATGCTAAATACATAGGTCAAAGTAGGAACTAATGCAACTACTACAAGAAGGAGAGAGGCAGAAAACTTGCCCAGTACAATTTGCCAATCTGAAATCGGGTTCGTTTTTAAGATCTCTATGGTTCCACTACTAAATTCATTTGCAAAACTTTTCATGGTAATTGCAGGAATCAAGAATAAAAATAGCCAAGGGGCCATATAAAAAAAAGGACTTAAATCTGAAAAACCAGCATTTAATATATTAAAATCATCTTTAAATACCCATAAATACAAACCATTCATTAGCAAGAAAAGTCCAATAACTAAATAGGCTATAGGACCTGCAAAAAATGAGTTAAATTCTTTTTTTAAAATTGGAAACATATTTTCTTATTTATAGGATTGGGCAGTGTTTAGACATTCAACTAACCTGTGTAATTTTATCAATTCTATGGTCTTCAAAACGACCCTCTTTTTTCTGGTTCAAAAACAAAATTGTGTTTCTTTAATAACGCAATTGAAGCACTATTATTTTTGTACTTAAAAGTCTCAATAGCTTTTAAGTATAAATAGGTAAATTTTATTTTTCACAACACTAAAGACATGCTCTTTTATCTAAACTCCAAGCCAAAGGTTTATCATTAAAATAGGTTTTAGTTTGATCCCAAACATCTTTAAATAATTGAGAATTTCTGTAATTTTCTAAATTTTTTTCATCTTGCCAATACGAATAGGTGAAAAATATTTCTGAGTTTGTTTTATCTTGATACAATTCTAACAGAAGACAACCTTCAGAAGCTCTTATAATTGTTTTTTTTTCTTCAAACATTGCTAAAAAAGCTTCAATATGTTTTGTGTGAAAACTCATTTTTACAATTCTAACAAACATATTTATTGAGTTAATGGAGTAAATTCTGGTTGAGAATCGTTCATAAAATCAATAGTAATAGGATCTCTATACCTTAAACCTAATAAGGTAGATGCGCCACCAACAGTATCTAAATTACTTCTGTAAATTGCAATTTCTAAAAAACCAGCTGCATTAAAAATTGCCAATTTACTACCATCATATTGCATATTATCATGATCACTTTCAAGTGCAATTTCATTATATTTTGTAAAAATCTTGTTGAAAGAATAACGTCTTGCAGTCGCTTTAAAACGTCGCCCTTTACCAACTTCTTGAAACATTTTCTGACTAATATTGCTAATTACGTTTCCATAATTATCAATATAAATGACACCTCCAATAATTTGGTTTTGAGCTTGATTTACTTTTGGCTGAATTTCAATCATTTTTTTAAATGTTTTAATTTCCTTGCCAATAACAGTTAAGTTTCCTCCTCTAGCAATAAAACATGCTACTTGTACAAAAACATCCAAAACCGGAAAACTACTTTCTATTCTATCATGAATGTTGATTTCAACAATTTTTGTAGGCTTAATTTCAGACGCAATCATTGAGATAATTCCATTGTCTGGGCATACAAAATAGTGATTGTCTAATTCTAATGCAATATGCTTATTGCTTGCACTTAATTCTGAGTCTACACCAACAATATGGATTGTTTTATCAGGAAAGCTTTTATAAGAATTGGTTAAAATGTAGGCCGTTTCAGTAATGTTAAACGGAGCTATTTCATGAGTAATATCTACTATTTTTACATCAGAGAGTTCAGACAAAATAGCCCCTTTAACAGCCCCAACAAAGTGATCTTTTGTGCCAAAATCGGTTGTTAATGTAATTAGAGACATTGATTTTTTCTGTTAATTAAATGTGTAAAAGTTCTTAACTATTTGACGCAAATCTAATCATTTTAGAAAATTTATTCGCTATTTTTAGTTGAAATATAAATAGGAATTAATTAATAAAAAAGAAACATTTGAACGAACGCATTATAGAGCTTACAGAAATCAGTCCTAAAGATTTTTTTGGAGCAAATAATAGTACTATTGAGCAATTAAAAAGATATTTTCCAAAAATTAAAATTGTTGCTCGCGGATCTAAACTTAAAATTTATGGAGAATCAGAAATCTTAGATGAATTTGAAATACGAACAGAACGGCTCATAAAATATTATAATAGATATAATAAATTAGATGAAAATAGTGTAGAACGTATTCTAACGTCTAACGGTCAAGAAGAAAAAACAATTTCAGCTAAAAAGGCAAAAGAGGTATTGGTTCATGGAGTTAGTGGTAGATTGATTAAGCCCCAAACAGAAAACCAACGAAAAATGGTAACGCTAATGGGCAAGAATGATATGCTTTTTGCAGTAGGTCCAGCAGGAACCGGAAAAACATACACGGCTGTTGCTTTAGCAGTAAAAGCATTGAAAGAAAAAGAAGTACGAAGAATAATATTAACCAGACCAGCAGTAGAATCTGGAGAGAATTTAGGATTTCTTCCAGGAGATTTAAAAGAAAAGTTAGATCCTTATATGCAACCCTTATATGACGCTTTGAGAGATATGATTCCGCATGAAAGATTACAATCACATTTAGAAAAGGGAGTCATTCAAATAGCACCTCTTGCTTTTATGAGAGGTAGAACACTAGACAATGCTTTTGTAATTTTAGATGAAGCTCAAAACACAACCCACAATCAAATGAAGATGTTTTTAACAAGAATGGGGAAAAGTGCAAAATTTATTATTACTGGAGATCCCGGTCAAATTGATTTGCCAAGAAAACAAGTTTCAGGTCTCAAAGAGTCTTTGTTAGCTTTAAAAGATATTGATGGAATTGCACATGTTTATCTAGATGATAAAGATGTGGTAAGACACCGATTGGTAAAGAAAATTATCACTGCTTATAAAAGTATAGAAGCAGAATAGTATTCAAGTAAAAATGGAATTGCTATCGATGCTCAGAGTAATTCGATTTATACATTGTAGTTTTCTTATGAAACCCAGATGTCTATTGGTTGAAATTTAGAAATTGAAATCGATTATTTGAATAAAACTTGCGATTGCTTCAGAAAATATGAAAAGCGAATAAAAATGTTAAAAAACAAAAAGAAATAAAATTGGAAAGTTTATTTTTGCGCTCATAATATTTCAACGAATGATACAAACAATTAACGAAACTAATTTTAATTTCCCTAATCAAAAGTCTGTTTATAAAGGCAAGGTCAGAGAGGTCTATACTATTAATGACGAACTTTTAGTCATGATTGCCTCAGACAGATTGTCTGCCTTTGATGTTATTTTACCGCGTCAAATTCCGTTTAAAGGTCAAATTTTGAATCAGATTGCAACAAAAATGATGAATGATACCTCAGATATTGTACCCAACTGGTTAATTTCAAATCCAGATGAAAATGTAGCTGTAGGTCATCTATGTGAGCCTTTTAAAGTTGAAATGGTTATTCGTGGTTATCTTTCTGGTCATGCAGCAAGAGAATACAAACTAGGTAAAAGAATGTTGTGTGGAGTAGCAATGGTTGAAGGACTCAAAGAGAATGATAAGTTTCCTACCCCAATCATTACACCCTCAACCAAAGCAGACAATGGAGAACATGATGAAGATATTTCTCGAGAAGACATTTTAGCAAAGGGAATTGTTTCTGAAGAAGATTATATTGTATTAGAAAAATATACTAGGACTTTGTTTCAAAGAGGAACAGAAATTGCTGCAAAAAGAGGATTGATTTTGGTAGATACTAAATATGAATTTGGGAAAACAAAAGAAGGTAAAATTGTTTTGATAGATGAAATTCACACACCAGATTCTTCTCGTTACTTTTATGCAGATGGATATCAAAAAAGACAAGATACGGGTGAAACTCAAAAGCAATTATCCAAAGAGTTTGTCAGACAATGGTTAATTGAAAACGGTTTTCAAGGGAAAGAAGGACAAGAGGTTCCAGAAATGTCTGACGAAAAAATTACAGAAATTTCGAATAGGTATGTAGAATTATACGAGCAAATTACAGGAGAAAAATTTCTAAAAGCCAATACAGAAAATGTATTGAATAGAATAGAAAATAATGTAAATTCATTTTTAGAGAATTAAAACAAACACAATGATTATAGAACCAAGAACAAGAGGATTTATATGTTTAACGTCACACCCAAAGGGATGTGAGAAAAATGTGATCAATCAAATAGAATATGTAAAGTCAAAAGGAAAAATTGAAGGGGCTAAAAAAGTATTAGTAATAGGAGCCTCTACAGGATTTGGATTGGCTTCCAGAATTACAAGTGCTTTCGGATCAGATGCAGCAACTATCGGTGTTTTCTTTGACAAACCAGGAACAGAAGGAAGGCCAGGTTCCCCAGGTTTTTACAATACAGCAGCTTTTGAAAAACATGCAAATGCCGCTGGATTGTATGCAAAAAGTATCAATGGAGATGCATTTTCAAACGAAATAAAAGAACAAGTTGTTCACTTAATCAAAGAGGACTTAGGTAAAATAGATTTAGTAATATACAGTTTGGCTTCGCCAGTAAGAACACATCCGACTTCAGGAAAAAGGTTTAAATCGGTTTTAAAACCGATTGGTGGTATTTTTTCTAATAAAACAGTTGATTTTCATACAGGTACTGTATCTGAAATCTCGATCAATCCTGCAGAAGGAGAAGATGTTGAAAATACCGTAACTGTAATGGGTGGTGAAGATTGGAAAATGTGGATGGATGCTTTAAAAGCTGAAAACGTATTGGCTGAGGGAGCTTCAACAATTGCTTATTCTTATATTGGCCCTGAAGTCACAAAGCCAGTTTATAGAAATGGAACCATTGGTGCTGCTAAAGATCATTTAGAAGCGACCGCTTTTACGATTTCTGAAGATTTAAAATCAATTGGTGGAAATGCATATGTTTCTGTAAATAAGGCATTAGTAACGCAAGCCAGTTCTGCAATTCCTGTGATTCCTTTATACATTTCTTTATTGTATAAAATTATGAAAACGAAAGGAATTCATGAAGGATGCATAGAACAAATTCAACGTTTGTATAGTGAGCGTTTGTATACAGGTGACGAAATTTCTTTAGATGATAAAGGTAGAATTCGAATAGATGATTGGGAAATGAGAGAAGATGTTCAAGCTGAGGTTGCGACACTTTGGAAAAATGCTACTACAGAAAACTTATCTGATATTGGTGATTTAGAAGGCTATAGTACTGATTTTTATAATTTATTTGGTTTTAAAGTTGAGGGTGTTGACTATGATGCTGATGTCAATGAAGTTGTAAACGTACCTAGTATTCAATAAGTGACCCCTCTTTTTAAAGAGGCTTATAAATAGAAACCTCACAGATTGTATTTAGTGAGGTTTTTCTTTTTTATCTTGCAAAAAAAACAAAACGAATGAAAGCGGTCACCATCAAACAGCTCAAAGACGAATTATCTCATACACCTGCGTTGGATCTAAAAGAGTTGTGTTTGCATTTGGCTAGGTTTAAAAAGGAGAATAAAGAGCTACTTACGTATCTTTTATTTGAGTCTCACGATGAAGAATTCTTTATTCAAAACTTAAAAGAAGAGGTCGATATACAGTTTGATGATATCAATACGAATAGCTTTTTTTATATTAGAAAAAGTATACGTAAAATATTATCTTCTATAAAAAAACACATTCGCTATTCTAAAAAGAAAGAGACTGAAGCCGAATTACTATTGTATTTCTGTAAAAAATTGAAAGCATTTAAACCTTCTATAGTTAGAAGCACGAGGTTGCAAAATATTTTCGACACACAGGTAAGAATGATTAAAAAAGCGATTGAGAGATTGCATGAAGATCTTCAATACGATTATCAATTAGAACTTGATGAATTATTAGAAAATGAATAAAGAAAGACCCGTTTTACGAAATTTAATCAGAGATAATATGTCTGCCATAGAGTTGTTTCAAAATCAAACTTTACGACCTATTATAAAAATGCAACATAACCTATTAATTGGCTCTTTTAAAAACTATATTCAAATACGGAAAATAGATTTTTCAAGTCTTACTGTTCAAAAAAAGAGAAGTAAAATTGGCGCTGTTTATCTAAAAGATATAAATTATAAGAATCGTATTTTAGGTCTTATTGTGGGTCATTTTACTATGGCTGAGTTCCAATATTATTGTTTAAATTCTTCAGAACTGAACAAGAGAATTCTTAAAATTGTTGCCCAAAGAGTGCAAGATAGTCTTGTAGAGGATTTGTAAAATTGTTACCCGATGTCTCGGATTTTCAATAAAAGTGCTAGCGCGGAAATGTTTTCCGTGCATTTAACGATCAATAATTTAAATGAACCCAAGTGTGCTACACTTGGTTTTTTCTTGTTTAAAAAGATGTGTTATCTTTAGAAAACAAAAAAATTGCATGTCAACAAAATACAAAGCTACCGTGAAAGGAGATAAAGAAATGCACGGATTACAAATCCACCCCGATGTCGCAGATTTGCAACAAAAGTGCTAGCGCGGAAATGTTTTCCGTGCATTTAACGATCAATAATTTAAATGAACCCAAGTGTTCTGCACTTGGGTTTTTACTTTTCTAAGATTTATTTTATCTTAGAGAAAAAATTGCATATCAAATAAATACAAAGCTACCGAGAAAGGAGATAAAGAAATGCACGGATTACAAATCCGCGCCATCGGGTTTTTAGATATTAATTTTATGCAGACAGAAGTGATTTCCTTTAAACTAAGATTTATTGCATGCTTTAATTACGTTGTTTTTTTGTAAATTAGCCTTAATTAGAACACACTTAAATTAAAATTATGGAATTTATTGGATACCTCACTATTGCCTTGAAAATTATTGTTGGTGTAAGTATTTTAAATGTTTGGTTATTGCAAAAAAATAAAGCAACTAAATGGAGAGGCGGTAATGCTGTAAATATTGTCGAAGAATTTCGAGTATATGGTTTTTCGAAGCAGTTTTGTTATTTTATTGGATTCTTAAAAGTAAGTTTAGCTATCATATTATTGGCTTCTATACAATTTAAAACCCTGACTTTAATTGGGGTTTTAGGGTTAAGCATATTGCTATTAGGATCTATAATTATGCATATCAGAATAAAAGATGCGTGGTATAAATCATTTCCTGCATTCTTATTTATTCTAATGAATCTTATGATTGCTTATGCATCTCTTTAAAAGTAAGTAGAAAAGGTCTTAATTGCAATACATAAGTTTAAAGTAGAAAAGATAAAAGCAGGGGCAGATTTAATGAAATTATCTTTAATTTTAATTCGTACTACAAATCCTAAAAGCATTAACAAGCATAACCCGGTGGATGCTAGCAATAGTAATGTTGGAGTAAGGTAAAGTCCAATTAATAAACCTATTGCTCCTAATAATTGAAGAAATCCAGTTAGTTTTCTAAACTTTGGTAAACCATACCTCTTAAATTCTGAAATAATAAATTTTGAGTAAAAGCAGGTAATTCCGAAATAAATAAAAGCCAAACTTGAAAACCAAGTTAATATTGTAAGTAAATTCAAAAGGTTTGTTTATCGTTAAAAATTTTATTTTAAACAAGATTACAATAAAATTATAACTAATTAATCGAAGAAAGTAATTTTATTCTCGATAGCGAGGATTTGCAATCTGAGCAATAAAGGATGAATAATCTAAATTAAACCCAAGTATTCCGCACTTGGGTTTTTCTTGTTGAAAAAGAGATGCTATTTCTAAAAAAAATTACATGTCAATAAAATACAAAGCTATTGTGAAAGGCGAAAAATAAATGTACGGAGTTTAAATCCACGCTATCGGACTTTATGTATACTAGAAGGAAGTTATTTATTTTTTGCTGCTAAAAGCTTCTTTTGATATTTGCCTTGCACAACATCAACAATAACTAAAATTGCAAGAACAAAATAGAATGTTGTTTGACTCATCGGTACAATTTCATTTCCAAACAATTTTAAATGAGCCAAATGGCCTCCTTCTGTTACCAACATTATTCCAACGATAAAAAGGATGAACAAGCCTAAGACCTCGTACATTCTGTTTTTTGATAAAAAAGTAGAAATTCTATCTGCCATAAGTAACATGAGCAAACCACTTATAATAATGGCAATGGCCATTACAATAAAAGCTGTTGTAGGGTTTTTAATTTCGCTAGTTAATCCAATAGCGGCCAAGATTGAATCAAAAGAGAATACTAAATTCATTAAAACGATACTTGCAACTACTGCATTTGAAGATTTTAAGCCCGTAGAACTGTGTTCTTCAGTTTCTGATAAATTTGTTGTAGCAATCATGTGCCAAATTTCTTTTATGGCTGTGTAGATAATGAAACCTCCACCAGCAAGAACAATGATACTATGCCCATTAAAAGAAAACGTAATAATATCGGTTACTTCTCCTGTTAAAAAAGAAAACGGTTCTTGAAAAAAGTCAATGATAGAAACCAATACAAATAAGAGTATAATTCTTAATACTAGTGCGATTATAATTCCTTTTTTTCGCACTTTTTTTTGGTCGGCTAAAGGCGCTTTTTTAGATTCTAGAGAGATGTATAATAAATTATCAAATCCTAATACAGCTTGTAATAGAATTAACATAAGTAGTGTAAAAATAATTGCTAACATGGTTTTTGATTTAGGAATTTAATTTTTTTAATTCAAATATATTTAAAGAAATTAGATGATACTTTATTTTTAGAATAAATATTTCCATAAGATTCGAATACTTACAAGTACAATTACAATAGCGGTCGTTTTTTTTAATTGAATCGATGAAAAGTACTTATTACTTATTCTACTTCCAATTTGCCCCCCAATAAAAACAGTAAAAACAAGAATAGAAGTTAATTTCCAATCCATATTAAAATTAGGATTTGAATACTGGCCTAAAAGCCCAGAAAATGAGTTGACTAATATAAAGAAGCTTGCTGTAGCAGCTATTTTTTTTGGAGTATCCCAGTTTGTGAGGTGTAAAATTGGTGCTAAAAAAATGCCTCCTCCAACTCCTGCTACTCCAGAAATAAAACCAATTACTCCACCCAAACTTGAGTTTTTAAATGTATTTTGCTTTGTCTTTTTTTTGTTGCTTACATTTATTTTTTTAGAAAACCACATGGTTATTGCAGCAAAAAATAATGTAAATCCTAATAAGATAAAAAAGAAGTTTTGGTTAATTTTTAAATATCCACCTAGAAAAGCAAATGGAACACTAAGTATCACCAACGGAATTGTCTTTTTACAATCTAATTCTTTCTGTTTATAAAATAAAAATACATTACTAGATACCACAACAATATTACAAAGTAGAGCGGTCGCTCTAATTTGGGTAAAAATAATACCTGTTAATGCTAAAATAGCTAAATAACTAGAACCACCTCCAAAACCTACAGAAGAGTATAAAATGGCAACTAAAAAAAATAGTATAATAATAAACCAGTATTGTAAAAAGGTGTCAAAAATCAAAAAAAAGTAGCTGTTATTTAGAATAGGTGTGAATTAACTTTAAGTGTTTAATACTACTACAAAAAAATCAGAAATATATATAAAAATATACATTTTTATTTAAATTAGCCTAAATAATTATAAATCATATAAATATGGAGTCCGAGAATAGAAAAAAATACTGGAAAAAAAATTTAAAATACTTAGCAATACTCTTGAGTATTTGGTTTTTGGTGTCCTTTGGTTTTGGTATTCTTCTTGTAGACGAGCTAAATTCTATCAGATTTGCAGGCTTTAAGCTTGGTTTTTGGTTTGCTCAACAAGGTGCTATTTATGTCTTCGTAATACTCATTTTTGTATATATAAGGTTGATGAATAAGTTGGATAAAAAATTTGGTTATAATAATTAATTTAGAAATAGAAACACAATGAGTATTCAAGTTTGGACGTGGATTTTAGTAGGAATTACATTTACCTTATATATAGGAATAGCAATTAGGTCTAGAGCAGGATCAACCAAAGAATTTTATGTTGCAGGAGGTGGTGTTTCTCCTTTAGCAAACGGATTAGCGACTGCAGCAGATTGGATGTCAGCAGCTTCATTTATTTCAATGGCAGGTCTTATTTCCTTTAATGGTTATGACGGTTCAGTATATTTAATGGGTTGGACAGGTGGTTACGTTTTATTAGCATTGTTATTAGCACCCTATTTAAGGAAATTTGGTAAATTCACTGTTCCCGATTTTATAGGAGATCGTTATTATTCTAATGTTGCAAGAAGTGTGGCCGTGTTTTGTGCACTGCTAGTTTCATTTACCTATGTAGCCGGACAAATGCGAGGTGTTGGTCTGGTCTTTTCTCGTTTTTTAGAAGTTGATATCAACACAGGTGTCATTATCGGGATGATAATCGTATTATTTTACGCAGTTTTGGGAGGTATGAAAGGGATCACTTACACTCAAGTTGCACAATATTGTGTGTTAATTTTTGCGTTTATGGTACCTGCAATATTCATATCTATTCAAATGACTGGAAATCCAATACCTCAATTGGGTTTTGGTGGAGCAGATGAAAATGGAGTATATTTATTGGATAAGTTAGATGGTTTACACAGAGAGTTAGGTTTTGCAGAATACACTTCTGGTAGTAAAACTACTTTAGATGTTTTTTTAATTACTGCTGCTTTAATGTTCGGAACAGCTGGCTTGCCTCATGTAATTGTTCGCTTTTTTACTGTTAAGAAAGTTTCTGACGCCCGTAAATCTGCGGGTTGGGCTTTATTATTAATAGCTATTTTATACACAACTGCTCCCGCAATTTCACTGTTTTCTAGAACCAATTTAATAGAAACTGTGAGTAATGAAAAATATGAAAAATTACCAGAATGGTTTTCTAATTGGGAAAAAACAGGACTGATAAAATTTGATGATAAAAATAAGGATGGAAGAGTGCAATATGTTGCAGATGTTTCTAAAAATGAATTGATTGTAGATAAGGACATTATGGTGTTGGCAAATCCTGAAATTGCCGGTTTACCAAATTGGGTAATTGCCCTGGTAGCTGCAGGAGCTTTAGCAGCAGCATTATCTACTGCTGCAGGATTATTATTAGTTATTTCTGCATCCGTATCGCACGATTTTATTAAGAAAATGGTCAATCCAAATATCACAGAAAAAGGCGAATTGGTTGCAGCAAGATTGTCTGCGGTAGTGGCTGTTTGTGTTGCTGGTTATTTTGGTATTCATCCACCAGATTTTGTCGCTGCCACAGTAGCATTGGCTTTTGGTTTGGCCGCAGCTTCTTTTTTTCCAGCAATCATTTTAGGTATTTTTGACAAAAGAATGAACAAAGAAGGCGCAATTTTAGGAATGGTTGTCGGAATTTTAGTAATGCTTTTTTACATGATGAAATTCAAATTTGATTGGTTTGGAGGTGGCTCAAAAGAAGATTGGTGGTTTGGTATATCACCAGAAGGTTTTGGAACAATCGCTATGACAATTAATTTTATAATTTCAATTATTATTTCTAGATTTACACCAAGTCCACCAAATGATGTGCAAGAAATCGTTGAAAATATAAGAATTCCAAGTGGCGCCGGTAAAGCAACACATTAATTATTATAGAATAGAAATAATTACAACTGTGAGAAAAATTTATAAATTTCTATTGATTTTGATAATCATTTCAATGAGTTGTAAAAATAAAAAAGAATTTTTAATCCCTTTTTCAAGCCCTGAAATTCAATTCTCTGGACGAATCGATACCAATAAAGTTGAAGCAGCAGAAATATATTGGTCTGGCAGTTCTATTAAGATAAATTTTGAAGGAGAATCTATACACGCACTGTTAAAAGATGAAACAGGAGATAATTATTATAATGTCATTTTAGACAACGATTCTATTTCTATTCTGAAACCAGATACCAGCAAAAGATATTACCAATTGGCTTCCAACCTGTCTGAAGGAAAACACTCCATCGAACTTTTTAAAAGAACTGAATGGAATAGAGGGAAAACTAGTTTTTTTGGTTATAAAATTAAAAATAATGCTAGATTACTCGCAAAACAAACTTCTAAAAAAAGAAAAATAGAATTTTATGGAAATTCTATTACAGCAGGTTATGCTATTGAGGATTTTTCGGGAAAAGATTCGCCAGACAGAACTTATACCAACAATTATTTAAGTTATGCGGCGATTACTGCTAGACACTTCAACGCTAAATTTCAATGTATTTGTAAAAGTGGTATTGGTATTACTGTCAGTTGGCATCCTTTAATCATGCCAGAAATGTATGATCGGTTGATTCCAACTGACAGCACGAGTAAATGGAATTTTTCTTTATACACTCCAGATATTGTAGTAATTAATCTATTACAGAATGATAGCTGGTTGGTTAATTTACCAGAACATGAAGAATTTAAAAGACGATTTGGAAATAAAGCGCCCACAGACAGAGAGATCATAAATGCGTATCAAAAATTTGTAGCTAATTTAAGGAGCAAATACTCTAAGGCAAGTATCATTTGCACGCTCGGAAGTATGAATGCGGCAGAGGAAGGTTCAAAATGGATGAAGTACATTAAAGTTGCTGTAGAAAATCTTAATGACGAAAAGATCCATACTCATTTTATGCCTTATATTAAATCATTTGCACATCCTTCAGTTCAGGACCAACAAATAATGGCAAATAGTTTAATTCAATTTATTGATAAAAATATAGAATGGTAGTCAGGAATCCAATACAAAATAGAAACTAACAGCAATTATTAGCTACTAAGAACCAATCATCAAAAATGAGTAATTATCACATCAAACATTTAGAAGAATATTATCAAGTCTATAGAAAGTCAATTAGAGAACCAGAAAATTTTTGGGAAGAAATAGCCGAAGAGCATTTTGTATGGCGAAAAAAATGGAACACTGTATTAGAATGGGATTTTTCTAAACCAGCAGTAAAATGGTTTGCGGGATCACAACTCAATATTACAGAAAATTGTATTGATAGACATTTGCCAACTCGTG
>Ga0209603_1000519_pt1 | contig 46743 bp, 49 predicted proteins | sample COGITO_mtgs_1206_FD_184812 | JGI IMG/M metagenome (GOLD analysis project Ga0209603, IMG submission 184812) | Pelagic marine microbial communities from North Sea - COGITO_mtgs_120607 (SPAdes) (version 2) | ecosystem: Environmental > Aquatic > Marine > Epipelagic ...
ATTGAGTTTATTGTTATTGCCTCGTGCGTTTTCGAACTCCTCTTTTAAGTCATTTAAAAATAAAGGCCCTATTACCTTCATAATATTTGGTGCAGAAGTAAAGTGTTGTCCTAAAGTTCCTCTGTTATCAGCGTGGTTAACCGCTTGAAACATTGAGCCAAAAATATCGGGATTAATCTCTGCCCAACTTAAACTCCCACTTTCAATAATGGCCTTTCTTGAAGCATACGAAAAATTAGGAGCACTGTGTTTTTCTGCAAATAATCCACCATTCACATATGGAAAAGCGTTGAGGTATTCTGGCAATCCTACTCTTTGGCTCTTGGGTGTATTAAGCACCTCAAATAGTTTATCTAAATATTCATTTAAGTCACTACCATCTTGTTGCGTATGAGAGGCTATGGCATTTGAAAACTGATTGTCCTCAAATATGTCTGCATCCTCTGCAAAAAAGCAAAATAACAATCTTGAAAGGAATACATTCAGACTCTTTTTAAATTCTGGTGAATCATCTTCATTATCTGAATTAATTTCGTCAAACAGCTTAGCCATTTTAACCGCTGCTTTTATATCAGCTGGGTTTTCGTTTTGAAGTTGTGCCTTTTCCATTCCCGCCCAAGGCAAGAAGAAATCATAGTTCTTTGGTAAGTCTTTTATGTGAATATCAAGCGTGACATTCATCTTGGTGTCCTTTGCGAGTAGGGTTTTATAATCTGTAACTATTACGAACCTCTGATTATGCTTTATTTCCTTAGAAAGATTGGTTATACTAAGATGGAGGTCTTCATTATATACTTCTTTGAAGAGTAACTTCTTTTTAAGAGATACTTCTCCATCAACTTTTGAAAGATTGGCCGTACCTTTTTGAAGCCTCGTAATAGTTGCCTTTGGTAAATTATAGGCTAATAGTAAATCATAAATGAAAGTCTCCTCGTTGAGGTTCTTTATTAGACTATCTAGATTTTTATCTATTTGGGAGATATTCATATTAGTAAGCTAAATTCACTGAAATAAATGTATCAAAAATCAGCACCAAAATTAATTTTATCAAAATAAAGATTAAATAAAGAGGTCTCAGATAAGGGTTAAATCCCTAAATATGATATATTTATGTACATATGATGGCTTATTTAGTGAATATTAATCTTTTTGTCCCGATGTCCCATTCATAGAGGGGTGGGACAAGGGACAGTTATTACTTCAGTCTTCTTTGTAATGTTGATTTTGAAACCACATAACCTAATTCATTTAATGACTCAGAAACATCTCTAAGGCTTTTACCCTGAGCTAACAGTTCCTTTGCTTTATCTAAATACTCAGGGTTGTCTAAGTCATTAAAATCAACCCTTTTATCTGTAGCTTCAAATGAAAGATTCTCATTAAACTTAATTACATAGCTCAATTTTTTATCTTTTTCAGGCAGGTAGTTGTTTTTAACCACACACAAATGCCTATGAGTTGTATCCTCTTTGTCTTTGGTTAGCATCATTACACTTCTCATCTTGGCCTCGAATCCTTGAGAACCTAGAATACTGTTTTTATTTGGCCTGGCACCCTCTGATGATTTTTTAGTATGGTGAAGAAAAACGATAGTAACGCCATACTGAATAGCTAAATCGTTGTATTTTGAAAGAAAGGATCTTACAATATTTGAATCATTCATTGACCCTTCAAAAATGTCCGCATATGAATCGACAATAATTAGATCAACACAATTTTTATGTACCACTTTTTTAATGTTGTCTAGTAGGTTATGAGTAACAAATAAGAACTTAAGCTTTGAAAGTATCCCATTGTCTACTAAATCATCCCCAAAGTATTTGTTAAGCCAAACGGCCGTACTCATTTCACCATCTTCGGTGCTGATGTAAACGACATTTCTACAATTATCATTTAAGCTAAACCCTAAAAAATCAGAATCTCCATATGCTAACGATACTGCAAGCTGCCTCAATAGCGAACTTTTGCCAGTATCGCTTTCGCCTACCAAAGCGCAAAGTGCTCCTCTGGGAATAAGTTTATCAACCAAATAGTCTATCTCTTTGATTTCTTTCCCTTTTAGCTGATCCGCTCCTAAAAATAATTTTGACATTTCGTCATTCAAATTAAAATCCATAATAAAATATTTTGACCAAAAATATAGAGACAAAAACAAGGGTCAAAATAAAGTTATCCACCTGACAATCAATATTTTGATTGTCACGTGCAAAATTTTACATTATACCTAGAGAGAGAAAAATTGGATCGTTGATAAGTTTGATTTTGTCACTTGGAAAAGTTCATATAATTAAACTTCAGTTGCTTGATTTATCATTAATATGTGTTTTGGAAGAGTAAATAATTGCTGGTAATGTATCCTGGGATTGTCTGGTGACTGAAAAAGTGGAATATTTGTGGAATGATTATAGCTTATAAAACGTATATTTATTTAACTAAAACTCCTGGAATATCTATTCCAATTTTGAGAGAACAGCTGGATAGAGCCCACAAAAAAAGGGACTACATTTCTATAATCCCTTGTCATTAGTAGTGGAGAAGATGGGATTCGAACCCACGACCTCTTGACTGCCAGTCAAGCGCTCTAGCCAACTGAGCTACATCCCCATGGTGCCAAAAGTAAAAGAAAATTCTGAACTTTTTTTAATGTAATTCTTAATTTAAGGCACCGCAACAAAAAATAAACTTCCTTGTCTCTTCTTCATAATTTCGTTTTCAAACCATCTAACCTATCATCTCCTTAATCGCAGGGGACTACTGTCTTGCCTTTCTAGGAAACCGCAAAACTTATAAAATATATATTTTATGGTTGAGCAATAGGGGTATTTCAAATATCTTGTAAGGTAGGCCCTATCACGATCCTTTTTTGTAACACAGGTTATAAAACGGCTTGTTTATGATCCGATGGACTCATTTAATTTTTAGTACTTTCCCTGTTGAATCCAAATATGTATGGTCCAAGAAATTCAATCACTATACGGTCATATTCTAGAAAAAGAACTGCTAGAGGAAATCAGCAGAGTTGCTACTTTTGCTGAGGTTGCCAGCGAGCAAGAACTCATTCAGCCCGGCCAATATATTAAAACCATGCCCTTGCTTTTGGAAGGCAGTATCAAAATATTACGTCCCGATGCCCAAGGGCAGCATTTACTACTCTATCATTTGGAACAAGGCGAAACCTGTGCTATGACTCTCAATTGCTGTATGGGGCACACCAAAAGTGAAATTCTCGCTGTGACGGAAACCCCCGTAAAACTATTGCGAATCCCCGTTCAAAAAATGGAAGAATGGCTCGGGAACTATCGGAGTTGGCGCAATTTTGTTCTCAATAGTTACCACCGGCGGATGATGGAACTCTTAGAAAGTGTTGATCTCATTGCCTTTAGCAATATGGAAGAACGACTGTTAAGCTACCTTGACGAAAAACAAAAACTACTCAAACAAGCCACCTTCAAAATCACCCATCAACAAATTGCTGATGATCTCCATTCCAGCAGAGTCGTCATCTCACGTATTTTGAAAAAACTTGAAAATAGAGGAATCCTAAAACTCCATCGCAATGCCATACAACTGTTGTAACATCGGTTACAAAATAGTCTCCTTAGAGTCCATACTTTTGACAACATATAAAAAATAGATTTGGAACTAGTAACACTTATTGGCTTTGCAACTGCCTTATTGATTGGACTCATTCTAGGGCTTATCGGCGGCGGTGGTTCCATTGTCACTGTTCCTGTCTTGGTTTATCTCCTCGAGATTGATCCCGTTACTGCCACAGCCTATTCCCTTTTTTTGGTAGGAGCCGTTTCTACGGTAGGAACCTTTCGCAATGCCCAATTGGGAACCATCAATTATCGTGTTGGACTGGTGTTTTCGCTTCCGGCTTTTACGACTGTCTATCTTACCCGAGCCTATATCATCCCTGCCATTCCTGACAACATCACAACGCTGGGTCATTTTCAACTTACCAAAGACTTGGCCATTATGCTCTTTTTTGCCTTCATTATGGTCATCGCTTCTATTTCCATGATCGGGTCCAAAGACAGAAAGCCATTAGCGAAAGGGGAGAAAAAATTAAATCTTCCATTAATTCTAATCGAAGGGGGTATTGTAGGATTTGTTACCGGTTTGGTGGGTGCTGGAGGAGGGTTTTTGATCATCCCTGCCTTGGTCTTATTGGCCAATCTAGAAATCAAAACAGCCATTGGAACGTCCTTATTAATTATTGCCATCAAATCCACTATTGGCTTTTTGGGAGACGTCCAAAACATTGAGGTTGACTGGCCGTTTCTACTTCTTTTTACAGCAATGGCTGTCGGAGGTATTTTCATCGGTTTGACCTTTAACCAAAAACTTGGTAATGAACCACTCAAAAAAATATTTGGATGGTTTATCCTTCTCATGGGGGTGGGTATTTTTATTAAAGAAATAGTATTGTAATTTTAATTCCTTATTTGATAGCGTACACATGAAAATAGAACAGATTTATACTGGTTGTTTGGCTCAAGGAGCCTATTATATCGAAAGTCAAGGCGAAGCCGCCATTATTGATCCCCTTCGGGAAACGGAACCTTATTTGAAAAAAGCTGCTAACGATCAGGCTACAATCAAATATATCTTTGAAACTCATTTTCATGCGGACTTTGTAAGTGGTCACCTTACACTTTCCAAACAAACAGGCGCCCCTATTGTCTATGGGCCCAACGCCAAGCCCGATTTTGATGTCATTGTAGCGCAAGATGGACAAGAATTTACCATAGGAGAATACACCCTTAGAGTGCTTCATACCCCGGGGCATACCTTAGAAAGTAGCACTTACCTGCTGATAGATTCTCAGGGGAAAAACAAAGCTATTTTCAGTGGAGACACCCTCTTTTTAGGAGATGTTGGACGTCCCGATTTGGCCCAAAAAGGAAATCTTACACAAGAACATTTGGCTGGAATGTTGTACGACAGCTTACGCGAGAAAATCATGTCTTTGGAGGACGAAGTCATCGTTTATCCAGCTCATGGTGCTGGTTCTGCCTGTGGAAAAAACATAATGAAAGAAACCGTGGATACGCTTGGCAATCAAAAAAAATTGAATTATGCACTCCGAGCGGACATGACCAAAGCAGAGTTTATTACCGAAGTTACCCAAGGACTACTTCCCCCTCCTGCATACTTCCCGCTAAATGTCAAATTGAACAAATCGGGCTATGAAGATCTTGACCAAGTGATCCGTCGCGGGACGCATGCGCTGGATCCCAAAGCTTTTGAAGAAAGTGCCAATCAGCACGGTGCTTTGGTCTTGGATGTTCGTCACCAGGATGAATTTGTTCAGGGGCATATTCCGCAATCTATTTTTATCGGAATTGATGGCAGCTTTGCCCCTTGGGTCGGAGCCTTGATTCAAGATGTCCAGCAACCGCTGCTGTTGGTTTGCCCTGAAGGACGTGAAGAAGAAACCATCACTCGCCTAGCCCGTGTCGGTTTTGATCAAACCATTGGTTATCTAAAAGGAAGCTTTGCCGCTTGGAAACAAGCCGGAAATGACTTTGACACTCTTAGCAGTGTCAGCGCCAACACCTTTGCTGAAGCCTTTGCCAAGGAGAAAGCACCTGTTTTTGATGTTCGCAAAAACGGAGAATACCGTTCGGAACATTTGGAGAATGCACAGAATACTCCCTTGGATTTTATCAACCAACACTTGCCTGATTTTCCTAAGAAAGGGGTTTTCTATTTACATTGTGCCGGCGGCTACCGCTCGGTCATTGCTGGGGCTATACTTAAAAAACGAGGCATCCATAATCTAATCAATGTAGAAGGCGGTTTTAAGGCTATCAAGGAAACCGACCTCCCCTTAACTGATTATCTCTGTACTTCCACTTTTTAAAATCAAATCATGATTGATTTTTTATCGCAAGAATGGCCCTGGTATATCAGTGGACCATTGATCGCTATTGTACTCTTACTGCTGCTCTGGACAGGAAAAACCTTTGGGATGTCTTCCAATCTCCGTACCCTATGTTCCGCACTCGGAGCAGGACGCCAGCATTCTTTTTTTGATTTTGATTGGAAAAACCAACGCTGGAATTTATTGGTCATCCTCGGGGCTACCGTTGGTGGTTTTCTCGCGGCCCAATATTTGACTGATGGAGCACCCATGTCCTTAAATCCAAAAACCATTGCCCAGCTTCAGGCCTTTGGCATTGAAGACGCTGGAACAGCCTTCTTGCCCGATGCCCTTTTCGGCATGGAACACTGGACCGATCCCAAGATTTTAGGAATGCTTGTGTTCGGTGGTTTTTTTGTTGGTTTTGGCACTCGCTATGCTGGCGGATGTACGTCTGGTCATGCCATTACGGGGCTTAGTAATTTACAGCGTGGCTCCTTAATTGCTGTCATCGGTTTCTTTATCGGAGGCCTATTTGTCAATCACTTTATTTTACCTTTTTTACTATGATCCGTACAATAGTGTTTTTTGGGATCGGCATATTTTTTGGGATCACCCTTTTCAAATCGGAAGCGGCCTCGTGGTTTCGAATCTATGAAATGTTTCAATTTCAATCCTTCCATATGTATGGAATCATTGGTTCTGCATTACTTTTTGGCATGCTCTTTACCTTTTTGCTTAAACGATTAAACGCCAAATCCCTTTTGGATGGAAAGCCCTTAGTCATCCCTGATAAAGACAAATCATGGAAGCGTTATTTATATGGAGGCACATTATTTGGTATTGGATGGGCACTAACAGGCGCCTGCCCTGGTCCTTTATTTGTCCTTTTGGGTGCCGGTTTCATCCCTGTTCTTGTGGTAATAGCAGCCGCTTTGATAGGAACTTATGCTTATGGTGCCCTTCGTTCCAAACTACCGCATTAAGAAAGATTTTATCTTTTATAAACACGATTGCAGCTGATTTAACGTTCTAATACCAAAGTATGAACGGTGTACCGAACCAGACTCTTTTTGGCAATACTCTCGCTTATTCCTTTAGGCCTGTTGGCGCAGGGGGATGACAACCTTTTGATGCAGTATAACAAAGGCCCATCGGATGCTTTGCTTTATTATCGTTGGAATGTCTCCATTCACGGATTGGGGGTTCGAATGAACACCCCATTGGACTTTACGCGACCGCGCCTAAGCTGGGGAACCGGATTCTTAGTACAACGAAAAAGCAATAAGACCTTTGCCTTTGCCACAGGTTTTTCCTTTCTCAATATTCACTACCGCTATCAACGAGAAGATCTTGACACCAAAGATTTCTTAGCCTACTGGCGCATTCCTTTGCTCCTCCGGGTCAGTCCTAATGATCGATTGATCTTTGAGATAGGCCCAACCTACAACCTCCTCAACAAAGCGGAGAATAGTCAAATCGTGCGTTATACAACAGAAAACCGTCCCCCTTTTATTATTACGACAGGACATTACAGCTATGGAAAAGGTCATTTTAAAGATGCTTTTGGCATAGTAACAGCAGTTTCCTATCGCTTCTGGAAAAGTGTGTCTGCGCGACTCGAATACACGCAAATCAAAACGATTGATGATCCATTCACTGATCAATCCAACACCTTTCGGGGTGTTAATTTGGGGCTGGAATGGAGCTTGTTCAATCCTTCAAAACCCAGCAAATATTCAATCCGTTAAAAAAGCAAGTCTTTCCGATCTAGACAAATTAGTTCTACTTTTCGAAGCGTATAGATTTTTTTATAGTAAATATTTAAATAGTGGGATTTAAACTACATTTCTTAAAGCAAGACTTCAAAATAGAGAATTGGTTATTTACATGGCTTACCGGGGCAAAAAAGCAGTTGGTTTTACCCAACTATACCCCCTTTTTTCCTCTACGCGTTTGCAGCGACTTTGGCTGCTAAATGACCTTTTTGTGGATTCGGAATACCGACAAAAGGTATTCGCAAGTCTTTTGATCAAAAAAGCACAGCAGCTTAGCCTAGAAACAGAGGCCAGCGGACTTCTATTGGAAACAGGAAAGTCAAATCTTCCAGCCAACCAATTGTATCCTCAATTGGGATTCAAGCAAGATAATGAACACCATTATTACATCTGGGAAACGCCTATTGCTTCGTTGTAATTTCCAAAACACCATTAACTGCTTCCTCACCGTACTTTTCAATAGCCGCAGACCCTTTTAGAACTTGAATCGTTTGAATCTTGTCGGACGGAATTTCTGAGACGGAAAAGCCTTTGATTGCTTTTTGCCCATCGATAATTATCAATGGACCTGCAGCACTCAATTCTGTCGTCATTAGCATGATTGTGGCATCGTCATCCTTTGCCATCCAGCGACTCATGGAAACATCAGAAACCGTGGCAGTTTTTATTAAAATCGTTGGAGTCCCAAGGCTGTCGTTTTCGGTGTCGGAAAAGACATCGAATGTCTGATTTCCGTCCTCGCCAAAAAAGAGGAGCTCATGCTTGGTGCCATCCAGTTCAATGGTTTTTTCCATCGGGAGCATCGTTTTTAGTGTGGGTTTGGGGTAAGTCTCTTCCTTTTTTTTTGGTTTGGTCTGATACAAATTGATTGTGATACAGGATTGCAGAATCATCAATAAAAAAAGGTAGGATAGGTTGTGTTTCATGGGTTAGTTGCTTTGGTAAAGCTAAAAATATCTGCTAACAGTAAAGTTCAAATAACGATGTCGCGAACGGTTTTGTAAAGGGGTGTCTTTGCTTGCAGAGTAAAAAGTCCCTTGTAGTTTCCATTGCTGGGTGTGCCATACGGCTCCCAATTCCAACAGATTTCTTGCTCTGTTGGGTGCTAAAGTAAAAGAAGAAGCATCGTTAAAAAGGCTCCCCTCCAAAGGAAAGTCATGGAAAATATACTGCTGTTGCCAGCCAAAATAGACCCCCCAGCCTTTTTGATTATTGAGCAAGGGGCTAAAGTGAAAAGGCATTTTTGCAGTCGTTCCCAAAATACACCCTAAGCGGGCTGCTCCCTTGGTTTGGTGGGTGGACAGCACAGCAGTAGCATCCGGAACAAAGGCTACGTTTTTTCCCAATGAAAAGGCGCGAAAATACGCTCCCCGAATTCCCAAATGCAATTCTTGAGGCATGGCAGCTGTCCAACTTAAAGGAGGTAGTTGTAAGACCTGCTCATGATAGAGATTTTGCATAGGCTCTGCCAAAGATGCGGCTCCCGAGACCCCTAATTCTGCCGCATACTGATAGCCCTGCCGATTGGGCTCGACTTTTTCTTTCTGATACCGTACAAAAAGATAACCGCTAAAAGGATAATCTAAAGCTTCAATCTCTGTAGCATAACGCCCTCTAGGTGTGTAGATTAATTGCCCTATTTCTATCTTTGAAAAAAATCGTTCTACCGTGGAACTGTCTTTTTTTATTTCCTTTCCATAACGAATGAATATACCACTTGAATAGTAGTAATCTGTAGCAAAATAAAGGTCATTGTCAACACTCAAGCTGAGGTGTGACTGCCCCAATAGGGGTGCTGATAATAAAAGGCAACAAAAAGCTAAAATGCTATTTCCTTCCCCCATACATTAACGATAGCGGGACCGGGGTTTAAGAACAAGGAGAGGAATTGAGCAATAAAATTCGTGTTTGTAGACAATGGATGTTTTCCACAACTTTTCAAAGAATCCTTGTTCGCGTTTGATTACAGCGAGCATATCGGGTTGGTTGCTTTGGAAGTGTTCCAACACGCCTTGATAGGTCGTAGCGTTAGCCGTAATAGTCGGCTCCGGAACCAAAGCCGCAATCGCGTCGTCCAGTTCTAAATCACCTGGTTTATGTCCCGGTGTTTTTACCAATAATCCGTTGATGATGGTGTCAAATTTATCTTTAAGCAATTTTAAAGGCCGCAAGGTCTTTGGATTTTGAACCTGTCCTTTTTTAAATGCCCAAAGGAGTCTTTTGGGCGATTTAAAATCCCCCTCAATCGGTGCAACCATGACAGGGATTTCTGTTTGCTTGATCAAACTTCCTGCTACTTTTCCTAAAAATACATCGTCCGAAATATCGTTGTTCTGTGGGGCAACCACAATCATATCCAGATGGATCTTACGGTCTAAGGCACAAACAGCACTCAGCAAATCACCGTTTTGAGCCACATACTGAATGTCAAATCCTTTGCGATCTACTTGCTGAATCACGTCTTTTATTCGGTTTAGCGTGTTCTCTTTGATGATGCCCTTAACATTCATAATGCTGGTTGTAGGAATCGCTGAAGGATATGCATCAACTACATACAGTGCGCTGCCAAAATGTTCAGCCATGTCAATGGCATACTGTAGGGTTTTTGAAACTTCAGGGGTGATCCCTATGGGTACAAGGATATTTTTCATTTGGAAGTTTTTCCAAAGGTACGGACTTTTGGCACATTATATTTTAGTTAATAAAAAAATAACCACCCTTTTAAGAGTTGTCCCCCAGCTTATATGACACTGATCCCAAGTAGTTTACAGGCTGTCAAAAATAGGAGCTATTCCTCTTTATACGTCCCTTCATATCTTCGGCAAACGGCTCTTTTTTCCTTGCAAAACGATTGGCGCGCCAAGAATTCTTAGTTTTGTTTTATGGAAGGAACCCTAAGCATAGAAATCCAAAACCAGATCGCTCATTTGACATTTGGGCATTCTGCCGCTAATTCATTAACCCCAGAGATGCTTTCAGACTTTTGTGACTTAATTCGTGAGGCTGATGCCAATCCGGAAGTTAAGGTGATTGTTGTGCAAAGCGAAGGGGATCGCACTTTTTGTGCCGGGGCTTCATTGCAAGCCTTACAGCAAGTAGATAGCCTGGAATCGGGAACGGACTTCTTTATGGGCTTTGCGAACCTCATCAACAGCATTCGTTGTTGTTCCAAATTTATCATCGCGCGAGTTCAAGGCAAGGTCGTCGGTGGAGGCATTGGTTTGGTGGCCGCCTGTGACTATGCTATTGCAACCGAAGCCGCTGCCATCCGTTTGTCGGAACTCTCTATCGGTATAGGGCCTTATGTGATTGAGCCTGCCATGAGTCGAAAAATTGGTAAGACTGCTTTTAACCAACTCTCCCTCGATAGTGCCCAATGGCGATCCGCCGCTTGGGCCCACACTCAAGGTTTGTATGCAGAATGCTGCACGGATATTTCAGCCTTGGACACCCAAGTTAACGCCTTGGCGCAACGCTTGGCGGGTTATGGAAGTCAGGCCTTACAAGAATTGAACACCCTGCATTGGAACGACACCGCGCATTGGGAAGAACTGCTTGCTAAGAATGCTGCAATCACTGGAAAACTCGCCCTTTCGGAACACAGTCAAAATATTTTAAAAAACCTCCATGGCTAAAATTCGCATCACAAAAGAATTTACATTTGAAACCGGACATGCGCTCTACGGCTACGATGGTCTCTGTAAAAACGTCCACGGTCATTCCTATAAATTGGATGTCACCCTAATCGGAACCCCAAAAGAAGATCCCGGGCATGTCAAGAATGGAATGCTTATTGATTTTTCCGACCTCAAAAAGATTGTCAAGCGTGAAATCGTAGCGGTATTCGATCATGCCACCGTATTGAATGTCAGTACTCCCCACAAAAAACTGGCCGATGAGATGGAAGCTACAGGGCATAAGATCGTTCGTGTCACCTATCAACCAACCTGTGAATTGCTCCTGGTCGATTTTGCTTACAAGATCAAAGATTTACTCCCCGAAGGGGTCGCTCTTTTCAGTTTAAAGCTTCGAGAAACCGGTACGGCTTTTGCGGAATGGTTTGCTGCGGATAATTAGAATCCGAGATCATCTAGGTCTTCTTCTTCGCTTTTGACTTGGCGTTTGCGTTCTTCTGCTAAGGCTTCGCAATCCAATGGAATCGTCAATATTTCTGGCTCCAAAAATGCTTCTTTAGAAATCCCCAAGGCTTCGTCTTCGTAAGCCGATTTCATATACAAGCCCCAGATAGGCAAAGCCATGGTCGCTCCTTGACCAAAGCCGATTTCTTTAAAGTGAATGGATCGATCTTCACCCCCAACCCATACGCCGGTCACAAGATTGGGCACCATCCCCATAAACCATCCATCGCTTTGGTTCTGCGTGGTTCCTGTTTTTCCTGCAATGGGATTTTCAAAAATGTAGGGGTAGCCCGTGATCACGTTTTCGTAGATATAATTTGTTTTTTCCAATCCTGCATGGCGCAATCGTGCTCCAGAACCGGCTTCTGTCACTCCCTGCATCAGGTTGACCGTCACATAAGCCGCTTCGGCGCTGAGTACGTCTCGGGTTTGCGGCACAACTTCATAAACGGCCATTCCATTTTTATCCTCAATACGTGTGACCATGGTTGGTTTTACGTAGATTCCTTGGTTTGTAAAAGTACCATAGGCGCCCACCATTTCAAACAAACTAATATCAGGGGTTCCTAAGGCAATCGAGGGCACTGCCGGCAAACGCGAGCTGATTCCCATTTTTCGTGCCAAATTGATGATCGGGCGCGGCCCGACTTTATCAATCAAACGGGCTGAGATGGTATTGACAGAATTTGCCAAGGCGTTCTTTAAGGTTCGGGTTCGACCGTAGCGATCTCCCGAATTTTTCGGACACCAAGCCTCGTCATTTCCGTGTTTAAATGGTTCAACACAATACAAGGCATCGGGTAAAGAATCGCAAGGCGAAAGTTTTAACTGATCGATGGCTGTGGCGTACAAAAACGGCTTGAAGGTCGAGCCTATTTGACGACGTCCTTGTTTCACTTGATCGTATTGAAAATGCTTGTAATTGTAGCCCCCAACCCATGCTTTTACATGGCCCGTTTGTGGCTCCATTGACATCAAAGAAGCGCGAAGGAAATGTTTGTAGTAGCGAATGGAATCCAAAGGCGTCATCAAAGTATCGATCTCTCCTTCCCAGCTAAAAACTTCCATATCCACCGGTTTTTGAAAGTCTTCCCATATTTTCTCTTCTTCCCATCCCGCCACACGCCGTTTGCGCCAGCGTTCGGAACGACGAGCGGTTTTCATCAACAGCGTATCCACCTGCCCTTCTCGCAAATCCAAAAAGGGTGCTGTGGGATTTTGTTCCTCCGTGTTTTGAATGAAAAATTCCCGTTGCAAGTTTTTCATATGTGCACTTACCGAGGCTTCGCCAATGGCTTGCAAACGCGAGTCGATCGTGGTGTAGATTTTAAGCCCATCGCCGTAGAGGTTGTACTTTTCTCCATCGGGTTTGCGGTTGTTGGCGATCCAATCGTCCATAAATTCTTTGAGGTAAGCGCGGAAATAGGTTGCCAATCCCTCACGGTGTGACTGGGGGGTAAAGCGAATTTCCAAAGGCAGGGCTTGGAGCGAATCCCGATCCACTGTGTCAATAAAGTCGTTGCGGATCATTTGATCAAGCACCACATTTCGGCGGGCTTTGACCCGATCCGGACGACGGATTGGATTATAAAGAGAGGAATTTTTTAGCATTCCCACCAGCATGGCACATTCTTGCAAATTGAGTTCCTGAGGGGTTTTGTCAAAATAAATCCTTGCCGCCGACTGTACCCCATCGGCATTGTAGCCAAAATCGTAGATGTTGAGGTACATGGCAATCAATTCGTTTTTGGTATAGCGGCGTTCCAACTGCGCCGACAACACCCATTCTTTGACCTTTTGCAGAATTGCTTCTTTTTTGTTTTGGGAGCGAATTCCTACAAACAATTGCCGCGCTAACTGCTGTGTAATGGTGCTGGCGCCTCCTTTTTTTCCCAGATAAAAAACCGCTCGGAGTGTTCCTCGCCAATCAATCCCAGAATGACTGTAAAAACGTTCGTCTTCCGTAGCAATCAATGCTGTTACCAAATCTTTGGGGAGTTCTTTAAAGCTGATCGGGGTGCGGTTGTCTCGCAAATAGTATTTTCCCAATTCCACCCCATCGGCAGAAATAATCTGTGTCGCCAAATTGGTGTCTGGATTTTCCAACTGCTTTAGTTCCGGCATGGGACCAAAGCCGCCCCATGCGGCGGTACCAAATATTCCCACTCCGATCAAAACACCAAAAAAGAATAGGCCCCAAAAGATTTTTAACGGCAAGGCAAACTCCCGAATTCGGGCGGTGAATTGATTCCCTTTAGGCTTTGAAGACGATTGCTTTTTCATCGGTCTAATATTTTAACTAGTAAATCCAACAACGCTTTTTTCATGGTGTTTTTGGGGCTAAAGAATAGCCGACACTAAGAATTCCGGGTAAGGCTTGATAACCGTTTATGGCTCCTTGTGCGCGTTGGGCTTGTTCAATTTCAATTTGGTACGGAAGACTGTCTATCAACCGAATGTTTTCCCGCCAATAGAGCTTGCTTTCTTTGACCTCAGCAAAACCCATCCCCAACCATTTGCCGCTGGGATCAGCCATGGAGTATTCCAAGGTATCTGTGTGCAAAACCAAGCTGTCAGAGCGTAAGCGTGCAATCAGAAAAATATTGGCATAGGAATAGTTATTGTCGTTTCGGAGGTGCAAAAAAAGATCGTATTCTTGGGTGGCACGCGGGGATATTTCAAAGCTCGCCACGGCATCCCATCCGGCACCAAAGTCTTGATCCGCCCGTAGGTTTTGGGATCCCTCACAGGCACCCAACAAAAGGATTCCGAGAAGGCAAAACCACCTAGTCATTGGCACGAGGACTGCGTCGGCGGTTGCGGTTCCGATTCCGACTGTTAGAACGTTTTTTGTTTCGGTTTTTAGGGGTGTCAAAACGGTTGAGACTGTCTTGTCCCACCACGTTTTCAAAGGCTAATGCTTTGGCTTCTGTTTTGGGATCTTCGCTATAATCTTCCAATGCCGCCACGGGTTCCCCTTTTCGGTTTTTGGCAATGATCTCTTGCGAGGCTTCGGCAGTCAATTCATGCCACTGCATCCAATCGTCTTTGTAGGTGTACCAAAGTTTTCCCTTGAAAATATCCATCTTTTGACAAAGAGCGATGCCTTTTTCCGTTTTTAACTTGGTGTCCATGCGTGGAAAATCCTTTAAAGCAAAACGATAGGCGTCCAGTTCAAAATTCAAGCAACACTTTAATTTGCCGCACTGACCAGACAACTTTTGAGGATTTAACGATAATTGTTGATAGCGTGCTGCGGCAGTGGAAACGGAACGAAAGTCGGTCAACCAAGTGGAGCAGCACAACTCGCGTCCACAAGACCCAATACCTCCCAAACGAGAGGCTTCGAAGCGCAGCCCAATCTGCCGCATTTCGATGCGAATGCCAAAGGCCTTAGCCATGTCTTTGATCAACTGACGGAAATCCACTCGTGACTCGGCCGTATAGTAAAACGTTGCTTTTTTACCGTCCCCTTGAAACTCCACATCGGAAAGTTTCATTTGTAGGTTAAGGCGCAGTGCAAGTTCGCGCGCGCGTTTTTGAACCTCTTCTTCTTTATTTCGTGCGGCTTGCCACACTTCCAAATCACGCGATGTTGCTTTTCGTTTGATGCTTAGAATTTCGTCGCTGTCCATGGCGACTTTTTTCTTTTTCATCTGAAATCGAACCAATTCTCCAGTCAGCGTGACTCGACCCACGTCGTGTCCCGATTGAGAAACGTCTGTCACCACGGCCTCTCCGATGGAGGGGCGGAGGTCTTCTGAAAAACGATAAAAGCCTTTACGAGAATTTTTAAACCGCACCTCCGCAATTCGAAAAGGTTCTTGCCCGGCGGGCAGCACCATGTTTTCGAGCCAGTTGTGCACCGTCAGTTTGTTGCAACTATCCGTTCCGCAGGTGCCATTGGACTGGCATCCCCGAGGGGTGCCGCTGGCAGTGGAACAATTGGAACAACTCATAAGGGAGTGGGTTTAGGGTAAAGATACGGCATATTCCGGCAGCGAAACGATCCGATTTTCTTAATTTATTGTTTAAATTTTAAAACCTCAGAACGCCCTTTTTTAAAGATTTTATTGCTGTTGTGTGTCCCCCGTCGGCGTTCGCGTTGTTCGGCTTCGGGCAGATTTACAATTTCTTGACAAGCATCGGAACAACAGCTTTGGGTTTGTTCCTGACAGGCTTCACACTGAATAAAAAGCAAATGACAGGCTTGGTTGGCACAGTTTACATGGGTGTCACAGGGGGTGCCGCATTGGTGGCATTGGGCAATCACATCTTCTGAGATGCGCTCCCCACGGCGTTCGTCAAAAACAAAGTTTTTGCCTTTGAACTTGTTATCCAAACCTTGAGCTTTGACCTGACTGGCATATTCAATAATTCCCCCTTCCAATTGAAACACTTTTTGAAATCCTTTGTGCTTAAAATAGGCCGAGGCCTTTTCACAACGAATCCCTCCGGTGCAATACATGAGGAGGTTCTTGTCTTCTTTGTGTTCTGAGAGGTCTTCTTCAATAATGGGTAAAGATTCCCGAAAGGTATCCACATCAGGGGTAATGGCTCCTTCAAAATGCCCAATTTCACTTTCGTAGTGATTTCGCATATCCACACAGACGGTGTTGGGGTCATTCAAAAGCTGGTTGAAGTCGCGGGCATTGACATGCACTCCTTTGTTGGTCACTTCAAAACTGGTGTCCTCTAAGCCATCAGCTACGATTTTGTCCCGTACTTTAATCGTCAGTTTTAAAAACGATTCGTTGTCTTGCTCTACGGCGATGTTCAGTCGGACTCCCTTTAGAAAATCAATGTCATCCAAAAAGGCTTTAAACGCATCGAAGCGGGGTCCAGGAACAGACAGTTGGGCATTGATGCCCTCCTTAGCTACATAGATTCGACCCAAAACATCCAGGTTGTCCCAGTGCACAAATAAGTAATCTCTTAAAATTTTTGGGTTGTCGATTTGGTGGTACTGATAGAACGAAAGCGTCAAGCGTTCGGTTCCGGCTTGCGCAATAAGTTCACGGCGTTCTTCAGCACTTAGTTTGTTGTACAGTTGCATACTATAAACGTTTTAAGTGATGGGTAAAGGTACTATTTTAAACCAATTCCAATGCTTGCAGTTCCGCACCCAGTTGATGGAGGGCCTTTTGGATTTTTCGTTTCTTGTCGGCACGCGGTTTTTTAAGACCCGAGCAATAGTGGTGCAACTGCTTTTGATTGATACCTGTCAAGCGTTCAAGGGCTGGCACTGAAAAAACAATACTGTAATATGTCTGAAAACTCTGAGTGTCATATTGAAAATGAAGGGTGTAGGCTTTTTGTAATTCTTTAGGGCAGTCGTCTGATTTTACAATAAGGGTTATGGCTTCTAAAATGTTTTTTTTAGCCTCTTCGGGGCTATTGCCCTCACACTTTCCATTCCTGGAAGAGAAAAAAAATTGAGCTGGGGAGTACTCTTACTCAGCGACAAAACCTTTTTTGAAACACAAACCAAAGCCTTTGCCACGTTTTCCTATCGCTTGCCTGTGGTAAAGAAAAGTTCACTCTTTTTAGAGATTCAAGGAGGGGGTACCTTTACCAATGTTGATTTTACCAATACCCGTATACTAAACAACGACGACCCATCTCTTGGGAACGCTTCTCACTTTTATCCCAATATTGGTGCTGGAGCCTATTGGCAAGGGGAAAAGTTTTATGTTTCCTTTTCTCTCCCCATGCTCTTTGGCCATCGATCCGATAAAGAAACCAATGAATTGGCACCAACCCCCGCCGATGATTTGCACAGCTATTTCTCTGCCGGGCTTCGCCTACCTGTTTTTGCTAAAGACTGGGAATTTCTTGCTTCTACCTTGATTCGATGGGTGCCCAACGCCCCCAATGCCTTGGTATTCAATGCAGGACTCGCCTATCGCAAAACAGAACTCAACCTCGGATACCATAAAGATGGAACCCTTGGGGCTTCCCTTTTGTCAGCCCCCTAAGTGGTCTGGCCATTGGATATTCCTATCAGTTCCCCACTCCCGATTTATTCTCCCAAATCAACACAAGCAATCATGAATTGATGGTTCGAATCCCTTTGGATAGTACTCGAAAACAGTCCGCAGAACAATTGGTTAAAAAATAAAAACTCCTTTATAATAGTTCTCTTCTATAAATACTGTATTGTTAGGGAGCTTAGGCTCCCTAACAATATATAAAGTATTGAGCTTTCTACTCCCCCAAATGCACTTCTTGCCCACCAACCAATAAAAGTTGTGTTTGCCGACCGTGGATGTAGCGAAAGCCATCCATTCCCCAAAAACCCGGTTCTTCCAGCATCACCCGAATGTCTTTATTCCATTCTGGAAGGAACACTTTGGTGTTGAGTTCAATGGCATAAGCGGTGTTTTCATGCAGGGGCCGATCACCATCGCCAGGCACTCCCTCTTGGGCGTCCCACATTCCAAAAGTAGTCCCTGCCGAATGGCCATAGGTTCCCAAAGGGTGCGTATAAATTTGCGGTCGTAAGCCTTCCGCTCGTCCGGCCTCCAAGCTCATTTTTAGGGTGGTGTTTCCACTACGCCCGGTTTGAAAGTGTTGGGTGAACAAGTCCTGTACTCGGTTGCCTGCCGCCAAGGCCGCTTGCAAATAGTCAGGAGCCGCTTTTTCTCCCGGATGCAACACATAAGCCAGCTGCTGGCAGTCGGTGTTTAGACTCAAATAGGTAATTCCAAAATCGCAATGCAATAAATCCCCCGCTTGGATGACATCCAATTTTTGCTGTCCATCAAAGGCATACAAATCGCTGGCTTCGGAGCGTTGCACATCCACCGTGGGGTGGAACCAGGTGTCCAATCCCAAACTACTTACTTTTTCACGCAACCACCAGACCACGTCTTCCGTGGTGGTGACCCCGGGCGTGATCACTTGCGTCGAAAAAGCTTCCGCAATGATACGATGTGTGATTTCTGTCAACTGCTGAAAAAGCAGCATTTCCTGTGCGGTTCGGGTTTCGATCCAAGCAACGGCCAAGTCTTCTGCTGATACCAAGCGCTGGCGGTATCGTTGCGACAAGGGCTCATAAAGCCCCTGATAATCGGTATGAGCCAGTCCATCCGCAATGCCGTATTCCTCCGAAATATTGATCCCGATCCGCTTCGGCTGCTGCGCCCCAATATAGTCCGCCAACGCCTTCCATTGGTCGGGCTCTTTTGCTTTGTCCCAAACGGAAGGGAAGTGCTTTCCAAAAGCATAACGTGTTAGCGCCACCCGATCTACCGTATTTGTTTTGGGGTCTTTGGTAAAAACCAAAATCGTTCGGCGGCGGGCATTCAGCCAAGTGGGTGGCAACAAGGTTTTAACCACTGGGTCTTCGTTGTATTCCCGCGTAATCAGCACCCAGAGATCCAGGTCACGCTCCGCCATCAGTCGAGGTAAAAGTATGTTCAATCGCTCCTCCTGAAGGGCCTCAACTGCCGCTGCGCGTTCTCGCAGGGGTAAAATATGTTGAGCTGTTAGCGGTAGCGTAGCCAATACTAGTATCCAAAAATGTCGCATCATAAAGAATTTTGTCTTTTGAAAATACAACTTTTTATGTGATCGCATAAGAATCACAAAAAGGAGTCCTTAGGGCACCAAAATAGCCACTACGAAATCTTTAGGATAAACCTCAATGGGGTTTGGCACTAACCACCCATAGGACTGTTTTAGGTTCTAAAATGAACTACCGATTTATCACGCCCTCCTATTTTTGTTAATAATCCCTTTTCGAAGCCCGTTTCTACGACTTTTGTTTTTGGTAATTTAGCTATGACCGAAAAGAAAAATGATTATGGCAGACGATAAAGCAGCAAAACTCAAAGCGCTCCAGCTAACGCTGGACAAACTGGATAAAACCTATGGTAAAGGCTCGGTAATGAAGCTGGGTGACGAAGTGGTACAAGATGTAGAAGCCATTTCTTCTGGTTCCTTAGGCTTGGATATAGCCCTCGGTGTGGGCGGCTATCCTCGAGGCCGAGTGGTTGAAATCTATGGACCGGAATCTTCCGGGAAAACCACCCTAACCCTCCACGCCATTGCCGAATGCCAAAAGGCTGGTGGGATCGCCGCTTTTATCGATGCGGAACACGCGTTCGATCGCTTTTATGCAGAAAAACTTGGGGTCGATATCAGTGAACTCATCATCTCCCAGCCCGATCACGGGGAACAAGCTTTGGAAATTGCCGATAACCTCATCCGCTCCGGAGCCGTCGATATCGTTGTAATCGATTCTGTCGCCGCGCTAACGCCCAAAAGCGAAATTGAAGGGGAAATGGGAGACTCCAAAATGGGACTCCATGCCCGTTTGATGTCGCAAGCACTGCGTAAACTCACCGCTTCGATCAGCAAAACCAATTGTACCGTTTTCTTTATCAACCAGCTTCGAGAAAAAATCGGAGTCATGTTTGGCAACCCAGAAACCACCACCGGAGGAAACGCCCTTAAATTCTACGCCTCTGTTCGCTTGGACATTCGTCGCTCTACGCAGATCAAAAGTCCAGATGCAGAAGTATTGGGCAACAAAACCCGTGTCAAAGTGGTTAAAAACAAAGTGGCACCGCCCTTTAAAACCACCGAATTTGACATTATGTATGGAGAAGGCATTTCCAAAATAGGAGAGATTATTGACCTAGGCGTCAATTATGAAATTGTCAAAAAAAGTGGGTCTTGGTTTAGCTATGGAGACACCAAATTGGGTCAAGGACGTGATGCCGTCAAAACCCTTTTGCAAGACAATCCAGAACTGATGGAAGAACTGGAAGACAAAATCAAAAACGCACTCAAGGTTGTGGAAGAATAATCAATGCCAACGCTGACCCTTTACCAAGTAGATGCTTTTACCGATCATGTGTTTGGCGGCAATCCCGCTGCCGTTTGCATCTTAGACCAATGGTTGACCGGTGCTGAAATGCAAGCCATTGGCAACGAAAACAATCTGGCCGAAACCGCTTTTGTCATTCCCGATGGAGACCAATATCACATTCGTTGGTTTACCCCCGATGTAGAGGTAGATCTTTGCGGTCATGCCACTCTTGCAAGTGCTTTTGTGCTCAAAATGGTTCTAAAAGTGCCCCAAAAGGTTCTGAAATTCGAAACTTTGTCCAAAGGAGTGCTTTCAGTCACCCAAGAAGAACATCAATTTTTTCTCAATTTTCCCACCGATCGCATTGCGCCCATCGCCCCTCTTGAAGGTGCGTTAGAAGGGTTGGGAGCCGCTCCGGTAGAATACTGGAAAGGAGAAACCGATTTTATAGTCGTGCTCGAAAACGAGGCGGCAGTGGCACGTCTCCAACCGGATATGCGCTGGATAAAACAACTCGGCGAACGCGGATTGATTGTTACCGCCATAGGAGACCAAGTAGATTTTGTTTCGCGTTTTTTTGCCCCTCAATCTGGGGTCGATGAGGACTATGTAACCGGTTCAACCCATACCTCACTCATTCCCCTTTGGGCGTCCAAACTGGGCAAACAGCAAATGCAAGCACGACAGATTTCGCAACGTCTTGGCGTTTTGGACTGTGAAGACCAAGGGGAGCGCGTCCGAATTGGTGGGGAAGCGAGGCTCTATCTCAAAGGAGAAATTTATCTTCCCTAGGACTGAAAAGACTCCCATTTGGCAAGTGCTTCCACAGCACGCTGCTTGGGATCTGCCAATAATTTAGCTTTGATAAAATCATGCGCTTTTTGCTGCAATTCGGGAATGTCTTTTTCCGTAAGTCCCTTCGTTGGCAATGGTGGATGAATTTCAACCCGTATCGGTCCGGGGAAACCATAGGTGGTGTACCAAGGAAACATCCGCTTAGGATCGTAGAAAACCATGGGCAATACGGGCAATTGGTGTTCTATAGCCATTTTAAACGCACCGCGTTTGAAATCGTTCAGCAATAAGGATTCGTCCACATAGTCTTTTTCTGGAAAAATGCAGACACTATAGCCACCATGGATCACTTTTTCTGCCAATCCATATACGGCAAAACGACTTTTTTCGTCTGATCGATCCACCATAATGGCAGCACGCTTATAGATAAACCCAAAAACGGGAATTTCCACCAATTCTTTTTTTCCCACAAACACAAAAGGGGTCTTCCAAGCCCGGAGCATCAAAAAAGGATCAATGTAGCTTGCGTGGTTCGCGATTAAGAGATAACTCTTTTGGGGTTGGGCCCCAGAAGTGTTTTGAACGCGTGTGCAAAAACCCATTCCAATCAGGATAAAAGGCGCCCAGATGTTTCGAGCAATCCAAAATAAATAAGGATAGCCGTTGGGCAAAAGCACCAAAAAGGCTAGGAGTGGAAAAAGAACCAAAACCGGAATCGCCGCAAGGGTGTAAAACCAAATACGCCAGAGAATTAAAAGAATGCGTCGCATTGGTCTAAAAGTAGGTTTTTTTTGCAAATGGGAGCTTCCCTTTTGGGTGCGCCGCCCAAAAAAAATATCTTTGTACACCACAAACACAAACCATCGCTATGGCACGAGTTCTTACGGGCGTACAATCAACTGGAACCCCTCACCTAGGCAACCTATTGGGTGCCATTTTACCGGCTATTGAACTGGCCAAAGCGTCTCAAGACGAATCTTTCCTCTTCATTGCCGATCTCCATTCACTGACGCAAATTAAAGACGGAAAAACACTCAGAGAAAATACCCTCGCCACCGCTGCTGCTTGGCTCGCCTGTGGCTTGGATACAGAAAAAACGATTTTTTATCGCCAAAGCGATGTGTGTCAAACCACGGAACTCACATGGTACCTCAGCTGTTACTTTCCCTATCAACGGCTTACTTTGGCGCATTCTTTTAAGGACAAAGCCGACCGCTTGGCTGATGTCAATGCCGGGCTTTTTAGCTACCCCATGCTGATGGCCGCAGATATATTACTCTACGATGCCGAGGTGGTCCCAGTGGGAAAAGACCAACTTCAACACTTAGAAATGACCCGTGATGTGGCAGCACGATTTAACAATCTGATGGGGGAAACCTTTGTCATTCCAAAAGCTTCCGTTCAAAACAAAACTCAATACATTCCCGGAACCGACGGGCAAAAGATGAGTAAATCCAAAGAAAATACTCTCAATATCTTTTTGAATGATAAGGTATTGCGCAAACAGGTCATGAAAATTCAAACAGATAGCACCCCCTTGGAGGAACCCAAAGACCCCAGCAGCTGCAATGTCTTTGCCTTGTATGAACTGCTTGCTAACGCCCAACAAGTCGATACCCTACGCCAAGAGTACCTCGCTGGAGGGATGGGCTACGGACACGCCAAACAGGCTTTGTATGGCCTTATTTTAGAGCGCTTTGCAAAGGAACGGCAACAGTTTAACTACTTTTTGGAACACCCTCAAGAAATTGAAATCGCACTTGCGAAGGGAGCCGATCGTGCACGTGACATTGCCAACGAAGTACTTCTAAGAGTCCGCAATAAAGTGGGGTATTAAAGCACTTCAAAACATTTCCCCGGCAGAGGACGCACCGCTTTCTTCATCTCCAATTGCATCAATAAAATTGCTGTTTCTGAAATGCTTAGCTCCAGGTTTTGTTTTCCTTGTTGCAAAAGAAAATGATAGACCTTCTGCTCGGCTTCGCTCAGGTCTAATGGAAGGGTTTGTTGGGCTGTTTTATTTGTCTCCTCCCAACCCAAAGTTTCTACTAAAATAGCAATGGAGTCTAATAATTGTGCTTGTTGTGACTGAATGAGAGAGTGGCAAACTTTGCTTTTATTAGAATGCACGGGCCCTGGCAAGGCAAACAATACCCGATCGTATTGGCTGGCAAAATTGGCTGTGATTAAGCTTCCCCCCGTAATGCCCTACTCCATAACCAAAGTAGCTTGACACAGCCCCGCTATCAGTCGATTGCGTTGGACAAAATGACCCCGTTCAAAACACTGTTGCGGGATAAAATCGGAAACCAAAGCCCCTTGTTGGCTGATTTGTTCAGCCAAACCTTGATGCGAGGTAGGGTAAATCGGTAAGCCCAGGGCCTGAGGCAAGCAGGCCACCGTGTCTAAGCCTTCTCTCAATGCGGCCTTATGTGCCACGGCATCTATTCCGTAGGCCAGGCCCGAAACAATCACCGGATGAAAAGGAGCGAGTTCTTTTAACAGTGCCCGGCAGCTTTCAACCCCATAAGGGGTTGGACGGCGTGTCCCCACTTCTGCCACCCAACGTCTGGACTCCCAAGACAGATTGCCCCTGCAAAACAAGACCAGAGGTGCATCGGGACAACGAGACAAGGCTACAGGATAATCCTCTGTTCCCCAAAGAAGGGGTTTAAGTTTCTCTTTTTGGATCCACTGTTTTAGAGACTGAACCTCCCCTTTAAACGAGGATGCCTGACCCAACAGTATCAAAAGCCGTTCGGTCGGACGTTCTTTCGGTTTTGCTTTAGAGTCAAAGATGGCTTCGGGACTGCCATAAGCAGCCACCAGCTTTTGAGCTGTAATAGGGCCGATTCCTGGCAAAAGACGGAGGGTCAGACAAGCAGTAAGTCGTTTCATAAAAATTTGAGGTGTTCTAAAATACGAACTTTCATTTTTTCGCGTTTTGAATCCGGAAGGATATTCCTACATTTGAATCTATGAGCCTAGCGTATTATTTACGGGAACTATTATACCAGTATGAATGTGTGACCATTCCCGACTTTGGGGCTTTTGTAACACGCTCATTTCCAGTACAGATTGACTATGCTCGAGGGCTTTTCAGTCCTTTCCGCCGAGAGTTGACTTTTAATAATTTACTGAAGAGTAACGATGGAGTCCTCACCCAATACATGGCAACGAAACAGAATATTTCCTACGAAAGTGCCCTGCGTGCGATCGAAAAAGAAATTATTGTGTGGAAACAAAAGCTGCAAACCCAAGCCTTAATACTAGGAGATTTGGGAGAAATGCGTCTGAATAGCTCCAAAAAAATAGAATTTCTACCTTACGGTAAAATAAATTACCACAAAGAAGCGTTTGGATTACGGATGTTTACGCGAACACTTGTAGTGGTCGAACCAAAAAAAACAGAACCATTAAAAATCTTTTCAATGATGGAAGAGAATAACGAAAATTTCATGTTTACCCCCGAGGAAAATAAATCCTCCAAGGGTTCCCCTGTATTGCGATACGTTGCTATTGGTGTTTTAGGCATCGCTCTTGCAGGTGCTGGCTATTATTTTGGCGGGCAATACCTTGAAAACGAACGTGCCAAAAACCAAGAAATGGCTCAAAAACGCATTCAGTCTAATGTGGCGAAAGCAACCTTTGACTTGGGTGCCATTTCAAAAATAGAGTTAAATCTAGCGGCTAACGAGTCCGCAGCGTCCGAAGACACTGACGAGGTATCAGCTACTTTAGACCAACCCTATTACAGCATCATTGCGGGAACCTATCGTGATATGGCCAATGCCGAACGCAAATTGGAAAATCTTAAAGCACAAGGATACTCCGCTGCTTTTGCTGTTGTCAATCCTGAAGGCTTGCACCGTGTTGCCTATGGACGCTTTACGTCCAAGCGCGAAGCCTTAAATCTACTGTCTTTCGTCAAGTACACCCTCAACGAGGAAGCTTGGTATTTGGAAGAGAACTAGAACGCTTTTTTTACAAACGCGCCAACCACAGTTTCGGATTCTGAGGTTTAGAGGCTTTAAATAGGCTAAACTGGAGGCTGGTTTTACCATCTACTGGATTTGTAAATACTTGTCCAACCGATTGTTTCGTCCGGATTTTATCGCCTTTTTTCACATAGACCTTTCCAAGATTTTTGTAGGCCGTGATATAATTCCCATGTTTGATCAAAACCGTGGGATTGCTTCCTTTAAAGCTTAAAATAGACATCACTTCGCCATCAAATACCGCGCGCGCATCGCTTTGGGGCGCTGTGGCAATAGTAATTCCTGTGCTTTTGATCATCGTCGTGCGTACCACCGGATGGGGTTGTGTTCCGAAACGCTGTGTAATGACACCTTCAGCAACCGGCCAGGGCAGACGTCCTCGATTAGACTCCAAATTGGAGGCAATTAGCTTTTCTTCAGGGGTCATGGCAAAAGACGTTCGGCTTGCTTTTTTCCCTGCCTTTTTGTTCGATGACGCGATGGCTTCTCGTATCAACCGTTGAATTTCACGATCAATGGCATCGGCTTGTTGTTGTTTTTTTCGAATCTGTGCGGCCAGCTTTTTGCTTTTGCGTTTGAGCTGCTGAATCATCGCTTGCTGCTCACTCTTTTCTTTCTTGATCTTTTGTTGGGAAAGTCGATTTTCTGTAACCAATTTTTCTTTTTGCTCACGCTGTGCAATCAAAGTCGTATTCAAATCCTGAAGCAAAACCGTTTTCTCCGCAATTTCTTTGGCTTGTCGTTTGCGAAAGCGTGCATACTGTTTCATATACTGGATGCGTCGGTAGGCCTGAAGCAAGCTTTCCGAGGAAAAAAAAAATAGTAAACGGTTTTGTTCCGACTGGCTTTTGTAGGATTCTTGGATCATTTTGGCATAATCCGCTTTGGCTTTATCGATGTCTTTGCGCAGTTGGGCAATTTCTTTTTCGTTGATTCGGATCCGCTGGGTCAGGTAATTGGCTTGTTGGTTATTGACTTGAATAAGTCGTTGCCGTACGTTGAGCTTGACTTCCAAATCTTCTACTTGTCCCAAGGCCGATTTACGTTGGGACGAATTGGAATACAGCATCTTATTGATCTGCTTGATCTCTTTTTGTAGTCGTTGGCGTTGGGCTTCTAATTCTTTTTGGCGGTTTTCGGTGCCTTGACCCATCAGCGGTTGGGTCAAAACCCATGAAAGACATACGAAGAGAAAAGATCGCCACATTTTTTAAAACGAAATCGGTTGGTACCCCGCTGGGATGCTAAAAGGAAAGGTAATGTTTTTGGGAAAATTCAAACGGGAAAATTCAAGTTGCAACTGCAACAATTCCTTTCCGTCAAAAAAGGAAATTTCCACGCGTTTGGGCAGGTTTTCCCCGCCTACTTTTTGATATTCTGGATATTTGAATGATAGTATCCGCTGTCCTTGTGGCAGCACAAATCGCTGTTCTTTTAGAAGAAAGGTCGTTGGGTCAACAAAATAGGTCGGCTGAAAGTCTTTAATCCGCCCCCGGGGACTTAGAACATAATCAATGGGATTGGCAATTTGCTTCCAACGGCCTTTTTGGAGTGCTATCACCGGTTTTCCTAACAATAAATCTTGTAGGTTTTGAAAACCAAACTGGGTGTTGAATTGACGGTTGATAAAATCCACATCTCCTTCAAAAAAGGTCTTTTGGAATTTCTCATAAAACTGCACTGCTTTAGGAGTGATCATCAATTTGGCGATAGGAATCAGCATATTGGCACTCATCCAGATCTTTTCATCCTGTGTCATCCGAAGACTCACAATCACCTGTTGCTTGTTTTTGCCATTGTCATAAGTAGTCTTTAAACGGCCTCTCAGGTGGTTGAATTTAGCATGCTGCTTGTTCATCTGCTTGCTTAGCAGTTTTAAATCAACTTTATCGACTGGGGCTTTGTTAGGCAGCACTGCTACGGACTTACAACCCGTCCATAACAGTGCCAGCACTAGCATTCCAAAGAGTGTTTTTAATTTCATTTCAGAGTCGAATAATCTCCAATACTAATTTCCGTGAATTTTCCGTTAAAATACACATTGTTTCCCAGCATCGCACGCTCCAAGTTTGCGTTGTGGACTTTGGCATGCTGCTGAACCAACGAATGGCTAAGGGTGCTGTTATGAACCTGAGTCCCCGCACCCAAGGCCACACAGGGGCCTACTTTACTGTTTTTGAGTACCACTCCTTCCCCTATATAGCAAGGAGGAATAACTTCACTATTATCCAACACCACATCTGAGGCCACCAAAGGCACTTCTTCTTGCTCCAATATTTTTAGCATTTGGGAATTGGTGTCAAGGGTGATCTGTGGATTGCCACAGTCCATCCATTCCTTAACAACGCCCGGGTGAAAATGATAGCCTTCCTCCATCATGGCCAAAATACCGTCATTGATCTGATATTCTTGTCCAGGAAGCAGTTGGCGATCTACCACGTGGGTTAGCTTCTCTTTGAGTATTCCAATGTCTTTGAAATAGTAAATTCCAATCACGGCTTGGTCCGAAACAAAGGTCTCTGGCTTTTCGACAAGTCCTACAATCTGCTTGGCATCGTTGAGCTGTACAACTCCATAAGCCGACGGGTTGGCGACTTGTTTGACCCATATCACAGCATCCGCTTTGGGATCAAGAGTCAAATCCGCACGAATAATGGTGTCCGCATAAGCAACAACGGCAGGGCCTGAAAGGGAATCCGCCGCACACATAATGGCATGGCCTGTTCCTAAGGGTTCGTCTTGTCTATAGATCGTTGCTTTGGCTCCCAAGCTATGGGCCAAAACGGTAAGCTGCTGCTCGACGTCTGAACCAAAAAAAGCCACATCTCCCAGGATAAAAGCAATCTCATCAATGGGGGTGTCAACCACCTTGGCAATTTCAGAAACCAGCTGGTGCACAATGGGCGTCCCTGCTACTGGAAGCAGCGGCTTAGGAACCGTTAAACTGTGAGGGCGAAGGCGAGAACCGCGACCCGCCATGGGAACAATTATTTTCAAGTGATTATTTAGTTAGAGATTAATAACTTATTGCTTTCCAGTGCTTCCAAATCCTGAATCACCTCGGTTGGTGTCTGTTAATTCCGTTGCGGCTTCCCAGCGTACTTGCGTATAGGCCGCGATCACCAGTTGAGCGATTCGCTCTCCGGGTTGCAGGGTGTAGGCCTCATTGGAAAGGTTGACTAAAATCACCCCTATTTCGCCTCGATAATCGGCATCAATCGTGCCGGGAGCATTTAGGACGGTGATTCCAAACTTAGCCGCTAGGCCACTACGAGGACGTACCTGGGCTTCAATACCCGAGGGAAGTGCCATCTTAAGACCCGTTCCTATGATTTTTCGCTCTAATGGAGCCAATGTTATTGCGCTTTCAATATGGGCTCTTAGATCCAAACCCGCCGATTGAACGGTAGCGTAAGTTGGGAGCTCAAAAGGGCTTTCGTTGATAATGGGTACTGTTGTCATCGCTGTTTTTTCGCCTCTCTAAATTACAAAAAAAGCCTACTGACCAAGAATGCTAGCCTAGGATTTATGGCAAAGGTTATTAACTGAAATTAATGGTTTACTGTTTGGGGTTATTGGGGCCCACAACAGCTATTTGCTTTTTGGTGATCCTGCCAATTGTCCATTGATTCGGGTGCTTTTTTGGCATTTTCACCACTGCCATAGAACGTCGCTTCACCATAGGTGTGAAACACTTCCCATGAAATACCCTCGGGGTCTTCAATCCATGATTTTTCGCTTTTGGCATAACAGCAAACCGTATCGCCTTCTTCTTTGATATCACCTTCGGCTTGTTTCATCTGCTGATATAATTGTTTAAGAACCGTGCCATTTTCAGCCTGTAAGCCCAAATGGGCCAATCCTGGCTTTCTGTCCTCTACCGCGGAAATGGCGAAATTGACCTGAGGATTGTCTAACTGCCATTTGGCAAAATCGCTTTTGACCACCGTGGCCTCTCGATTGAACAAAGCATTGTAAAAGGCGATGCTTTTGGGAAGATCCGCCACTTTGAGGTGTACATGGAAATAATTCATTGGGTAAGATTTTACAAGAAAGGTATCAATTCTGAAATTATTTTACCCTTTCTTGTTCTGAAAATCGCTGGCTAGTAACGCATAACTAAAGTTGTCCGACCAACCCCATGCCAGTGGAAGGATGTCACGATGACGCCCTTCTCGTTGCATCCCTGCTTTTTCCAAAACACGGATAGAGGCGGCATTTGCCACAGCAACCCCTGCCTCAATACGATGCAGATGCAACACATCAAAAGCCTGTTGTAGCAATCTTTTAAGCGCCTCACTGGCAAAACCTTGGTTCCAAAAATCCGGATGGATGGAATAGCTGATCTCGGCTTTTTGAAAGCGAGGGGCTGCCTCTTTTAAGCCCATTTCTCCTACAAATTGGTTGTCTTTGTCTCTGAGAACCCATCCCAGTTCCGTCCTGTCAGATGAATCCAAACGGGCGGACAGCACCCTTCGAGTTGCTGCTAGGTTTTTAGGTATGCCAATAGTGTTGTACTGTGCCACCTCAAGAATCGAGTACAATTCGTGAATGCTATGTAGATCCGACGCTTTAAGGGCGTAAAACTGTAGGCGTTCGGATTCAAAATCAGGCATTTCCTTCATTTTTCTTTTTTTGAGTATTTCAAGACACTAAGAATTACGATCAAGGCAATCATTTCAAATCCCAATTCAATATAGGTGTGGGTTTGGTCAAAACCGTCGAAGAATAAGCCTAAGATGCGGGAAAGGATAAAGCCGAAAGTTAAAAAACCCGTTGCGTATAAGAAACGAACTTGATCTTTAAGCTGAAAAGAGGCCCATAACCAAAGCGTCCCTATCGTTGCCATAAAACCCATCATCACTCGTAAAATAGTTTTGCTTTGGGAAGATGGCATCATCACATCGTATTTGTCCGTAAAAAACCATTCTGGAGAAGTATAGCCCATCAATCCTATCGCAAATAGTAAAAGCCCGGCCAGTCCATTAGTCCATCTTGGGAGGTGTTTTTTAACTTTTTTCATAGCGGTATTTGGGGATTGTGGATAAATGAAAATACAAAAAAGCCCCAAAAAGGGGCTTTAAAATCGATATTTGACGACGTCTGTTTAGCCGTTAAGGGCTTCCGCTCCCGCAACAATCTCAAGGATTTCGTTGGTAATGGCGGCTTGGCGTGCTTTGTTATAGGTCAGTTTGAGCTGATCCCGCATTTCCGTAGCGTTATCGGTTGCCTTGTGCATAGCGGTCATACGGGCACCGTGTTCACTCGCAAAAGAATCTCGTAGGGCTTTGAACAATTGCATCTTAATACTCTTAGGCAGTAGTTCATTCACGATCGCTTCTTGGGTGGGTTCAAAGATATAATCCCCTCCGCTGCTGCTATTTTCCGCTGTCGCTACAACTGGTAATAAGGTTTCCGTGGTAACAATTTGTGTCGCAGCGTTTTTAAATCGGTTGTATAGCACCTTTACCATGTCAAATTGCTGATTCGCAAAGGCATCCATACATTCTTGGGCGATGTCTGCTGCATTGGCATAGGTCAAAGCATCAAAAATTGCATTGTTATTGCCAAAAAGAGTCTTGTTTTTGGACAAGATATCGTTTCCTTTTTTCCCTAAGGTCAACAACTGCACTTCTTCGTTCGGATGCTCTGTGATATACTGCTGAATTCCCTTGATGATATTGGAATTAAACCCGCCGCACAAACCTCTGTTGGAGGTGATAGCCACAAGCAATACTTTTTTTACCGGACGAACTTGGGTGTAGGGATTGGGCGTATCCCCATCAATAGAACCACTGAGATTCTGAATCAACTCGGTGAGCTTATCCGAATAGGGGCGCATGGCCGTAATGGCATCTTGCGCTTTTTTCAGTTTGGCCGCTGATACCATCTTCATGGCAGAGGTAATCTGCATCGTAGAAGATACCGAAGCGATCCGGTTGCGTATTTCTTTCAGATTCGCCATAAGGGTTTATTCAAATTGAGCCGAAATTTTAGCGGCTACGTCGTTGAGCGTATCCAACACCTCATCGGTCAGTTTTCCAGACTTAATCGTGTCCAAAACACCACGATGGGATTTGTTGAGTGCTTCGATATAAGCTTTTTCAAATGCTTTTACTTGATCCACAGGAACTTTACGCAAAAGGTTTTTAGACCCCGCATAAATGATCGCGGTTTGATCTTCCACCGTAAACGGATCATTTTGTGCCTGTTTCAAGATCTCTACATTGCGTCTCCCTTTTTCAATAACATTGAGAGTGGCCGCGTCCAAATCAGAACCAAACTTGGCAAAGGCTTCCAATTCACGGAATTGTGCTTGGTCTAGTTTTAAGGTTCCCGATACTTTTTTCATGGACTTAATCTGTGCCGATCCTCCTACACGAGAAACGGATATTCCAACGTTAATCGCGGGACGTACCCCAGAGTTAAAGAGGTCAGATTCTAAGAAAATCTGTCCATCGGTAATCGAAATTACGTTGGTCGGAATATAGGCCGAAACGTCTCCGGCTTGGGTTTCGATAATCGGTAAGGCAGTGAGTGATCCCCCTCCTTTGACTTTGTCTTTTAAGGCGGTTGGCAAATCGTTCATCCCTTTGGCAATCTTGTCATCGGCAATCACTTTTGCAGCACGCTCCAACAAACGGGAGTGCAAGTAAAAAACATCCCCAGGGTAGGCTTCCCGTCCCGGAGGGCGACGAAGCAATAAGGATACCTCACGATAGGCGACCGCTTGCTTAGACAAATCATCATAAATAATTAATGCTGGGCGACCTGTATCACGGAAATATTCTCCAATAGCGGCTCCTGCCATAGGGGCATATACCTGCATCGGTGCTGGATCCGAAGCGTTGGCGGCTACAATGGTCGTATAGGCCAAAGCGCCCTTGTCTTCGAGGGTTTTAGCAATCGCTGCTACCGTAGATGCTTTTTGTCCGATGGCTACATAAATACAATATACCGGTTCTCCTGCATCGTAGAATTCTTTTTGGTTCAAAATGGTGTCAATACAAACCGTTGTTTTACCGGTCTGCCGGTCTCCAATAACCAATTCTCGCTGTCCTCTTCCAACTGGGATCATCGCATCAATAGATTTGATTCCTGTTTGCAAAGGCTCATTTACTGGCTGACGGTAAATAACTCCAGGTGCTTTTCGTTCCAAAGGCATTTGATACAATTCACCTTCAATAGCTCCCTTTCCATCGATTGGGTTTCCAAGAGTGTCAACCACACGTCCCACAATTCCTTCCCCTACATTGATGGAAGCAATTCGGTTGGTACGCTTAACGATATCTCCTTCTTTGATTTCTTTGGATGGCCCTAACAATACGACCCCTACATTGTCCTCTTCAAGGTTGAGTACCATGGCTTCCAAGCCCGACTCAAAAGTTACCAATTCCCCATATTGGGCGTTGGTCAATCCATACACACGTGCGATTCCGTCTCCTACTTCGAGTACGGTCCCTACTTCACTTAAAGAGGCTTCGGTGTTTGTTCCTGCAAGCTGTTCTTTTAAGATGGCTGATACTTCAGCGGGTTTGATTGCTGCCATAATAGTGTTTATTTAGCGCTTTATAACGTTAGTTTTCTGTCAATTCTTGTTTGAGGGTTTGCAATTGCTGGGCAACACTGGCATTGTATTGCTGGTCTCCCAGTTGCAGAATAAAACCCCCTAAAATAGCGGGGTCTATTCGGTTTTCTAAAACCACCTTTTTAACTGTCATTTTTTGGGCAATGGCCAACACTTCTTTTTCCAGAGAAGCTTCCAGTGCCACAGCCGTTGTAACCATCGCTTTTTGAATGCCTTGCAGGGCATCGTAACGGTCTTGGTATTCTTGTGCTATTGGAGCCAACAAATCAATTCGTTGGTTATCCGCCAGCAACACCATGGCTTGTTGTGTTGCTTTGGACTGCTGGGGGAACAGTTTTTCCAAAGTCGTTTTTTTGGTAGCGGCATCCAATACCGGACTTTCGATAAAGTCTGCTAATTCTGGCGAACCGTTAACCGTTTCCAATAACTGTTGAAAGTCTTTTTGAACCTCTTGCTCGGCTTTTTGCTCAAGGGCAAAAGCGAGAATGGCTTTCGCATAACGGATTGCAGCGCGGTTTTGAATCATAGTCTAGAGTTTGGACTCTTTTAATAATTTGGCCACCAAAGCCGTTTGTTTCTTTTCGTCAGCAAGTTCGTCTTGCAATACTTTTTGAGCAATATCCAAAGACAAATCCGCCACTTGGGTTTTGAGGTCTTTCAAGGCCGCTTCTTTCTCTGCTTGAATGGCTTCTTGTGCTTGTTGCATGATTTTATCGGCTTCGCTTTGAGCGCCTTCTTTTGCCTGATTGATCATTTCAGAAGCTGTCTTTTTGGCTTCAGCTAAAAGAGCTTCTTTTTCGGCTCGTGCTTCTTGCAAAATCCGTTTGTTATCGGCTTGAACAGCCTGCATTTCTTCTTTGGCTTTTTCCGCAGAAGACAAAGCTTCCTTAATAGAGGACTCGCGCTCATTGATGGAATCCAAAATAGGGTTCCAAGCAAATTTGCGCAATAAAACCAACAGTCCTATAAATAGGAACGATTGCCATACAAATAGACCTAATGAGAATTCTTCGAGTAGTTTTTCCATACGATGTTTTCTTTATGGGTTCCGTAAAAAAGAGGGTGCTGCAACCAACCGTTGCAGCACCTCCTTAAGGTTGATTTAGCCTACTGCAAACAATGCAGCAAAGCCAATTCCTTCAATCAAAGCGGCAGCGATCAACATTGCCGTTTGAATCTTTCCGTATGCTTCGGGTTGACGGGCAATCGCTTCCATGGCTGAGCCACCGATTCGACCAATTCCCATTCCTACTCCGATCACAACAAGGCCTGCGCCTACCATTACTGGAATTTCCATAGTGAAATACTTATTAATTAAACATTCGATTTATACAAAACAATCTTTTCTTCATGCGACTAATGCTCGTGTTCTTCTGAGGCAAATCCAAAATACAGCGCAGAGAGCATGGTGAAAATGTAGGCCTGTAATAGGGCTACCAATACTTCTATTAAGGAAATCGCGAAGGCCAGTCCAAAAGACAATGAACTTCCGATCCAACTTTTAAAAATAAACATCAACCCTATCAGGCTCATCAATACAATGTGCCCCGCCTGCATATTGGCGTACAATCGTATCAACAGTGAAAAAGGCTTGATAAAAATTCCCAAGACTTCGATGGGAATCAAAATGATATATAAAGGAATCTTTGCAATCCAGGGCATTGAACTTCCCAATGGGTCAAAGATATGCAACCAATAATCTTTGGTGCCTGTAAGGTTTGTAATCAAAAAGGTTAGCAAAGCCAAACCCGTAGTGACTGCAATATTGCCAGTGACATTGATTCCCAGTGGTGTCAAACCAAACATGTTGAGGAACCAGATAAAGAAAAACACTGTAAGCAAGAAGCTCATGTATTTTTGATAGTGCTTCTCCCCGATGTTGGGTCGGGCGATATCATCCCGAACATACAATACAATCGGCTCAAAAAAGCGCCCTACACCCGCAGGCAAACCTCCGTTTTCCGCATAGGATTTTGCCAAAGAACGAAACAGGAAAAACATCAGTAAGCAGGTAATCAACATACTGATTACTCCTTTAGTAATCGAAAAATCTAAGGGCTTTATGTTCGTTGGATGATGATCCGCATCGTAAACAATGGTTCCCTCAGCGTCCGTTCGGTAAATTTTATTGTGATAAAGCGCGTAGTATTTGTCGCCTGCTTTAGCCACTGTTTCTCCATGATGAAATTGGGAAGAAGAAAATACTTGAAGGCCTTCGTCCAAAAGAATAATTGGAAGCGGGGCACCTACATAGTAATGGGCTCCATCTTCTGAAGTGTAGGAAAACAAAGAGAAATCATAAGCGTCTTCAAGGTGATGCCGAATGTAGGCTTTGATTTCTTCTTTTTTAGAAATTCCATCACTGGCGGAACTATCCGTTTCTTTGCTGTTGTTTGCGAAGAGTGAAGGAGTCGTAAAAAGCAGTAATAAAGCAACTGCTATGGCTCTGGAATACAATCCTAATTGGGCGTTTTTCATTTCATCTAAAATGCGATGCAAATGTAGTCGCTTTGCTGCAATTCCCAAAACAGTTTATTCTATATTTTATTGAGCCTCTGGACGCCCAAAAAGGTCTCTAAGCCAAGAGCGACTAGGTAGGGGATTAATACATCTGTTTTTTCGGTCAGAGAAAGGATGCCATCTGTCTTTAAGATGGGATGAAAAAATAAGAAATACAGTGCAAATTTCAGAAAGCTAATCCCCATGAACACAAAGGCCACATGGTTTTTGAAACGCTGAGCGCTACGAAGTATAATCCACAGACTCAATCCGCCCATAAAGCCTTGCACCACATAAGACTCCCACAAGTAGGTGGCTTCCAAGGGAATTTCCGCCCAAAGGTAAATAGCCGCTTGTAAAAGACCGGCAATGACAAAAAGAAAAATAAATATCCCGAGCGATCGCTCCATCTTATAGTTTTTGGCTTTGCTGATGGATGAGAAATAAACTTGCGATAAGTGCCAAGACACAACAAGCTAGTGTTGCCATTCGATCCGATTCAAAGCGTTGGTCTAGGTAGGTTCCTAAACGAACCGCACCATAAAACAAAACCCCCATTTGTATTGCAAGAGAGGAAAAAAGCAACCAGCGGTTAGGCTGTTTTTTCACGAGCTGATCCGCTTTTACTGAGTGATTTGACCTCTTTGCCCATACTACAGGTCGCATTGAAAAGTGCTCCCGTTTCCACAATAAGTTTGTTCGTGCTTACCTCGCCCACCACATTGGACGTGGATTTCAAGGTTAGGTTTTCGGAAACAACGAGCTGTCCCGAAAAGTTGCCCTCCACATCGGCACTAGAACAATGAACCTCACCGATGATTTTTCCTTCTTTACCAACAATGAGTTTTCCCTTTGTTTTGAGAGATCCTTCGAGTTTTCCGTCAATGCGAAAATCGGCATCCGAAAGAATATCTCCCTTGATATGAGTCGTTAGTTCTATTTTGCTGTATTGGCCGTTGCCCTCTCCGTTTTTCATTTTAATGTTTTTCTGTTGGTCTCCAAGTTTTTTTGAGTTGAATTTCTTGGTACTCTTGGCTCAAAACTACAAAATTATTTGAACCCAGTTCTGGCTTTACACGCATTAAGTCCTCTTGAAAACTACTTAGTTCGCGCTTGGAACGAAATCCATGAACAACTATAAACTGATATTGTCGTGAATAGGGATCAATGCTTATTTTTAAGCCTTGATGTTCAGCCAGTGCGGTGCTTAAAACCTCTTTTGTTTCTTCAAGAGGAGCTGTTTGGGATTGTGCAAAAGGGAATACCCACTTGTACAGTGCATAGGTTTTCTTGTTCTCCTTGGGTTGGCGTTTCAATTGCGAAAGAATTTCCACAGCATAAGCCGCTGATGGACTTTGAGGGTGGGTTTCTTTGAGCGCTTCCAGTTTTTCTATCCATCGTTTTTGACCTTCTTGTTGTCCGGTAATGTGCGCCCGAATCAATGCTATTTTAGGAGCCCAATCTGTAGCACTTAAGACCACGGCAAGGGTGCTGGCTAATGTTTCTGCCTTAGAATAGTCGCGCTGCTGATAGGCTGCTAATAAAGCTTGATACTGCTGAGAAGGGGTGCTTTCTTCGACATTATCTTGAAAATCTGGATTTGTCAACAACAAGGCAAATGGACTCTCTGGATAAGACATTAGTAACTGGCTTTTGTAACGCGCGGCTTCCACTTGGTTTTGACTTTCCTCAATCCGATATAAATGGTATAAGGCTGGGGCAGCCTCATTGGGCCCGGGTGTTTTTGCCAATAGGGTTTCCAATCGATCCAAAGCTAAATCGGGGTTGTCGAACTGTTCTTTGTATAGCAAGCCTGCCTGCAAATAACTTTGATGGTTTAGGCTAACCAAACTATCGCGGTCTTCTTCTGAGGGTAGTTGCTCTAATAGAGAAGACATATCTTCCAGCTGAATGGCTACCGCAGGGGCTTTTTCTTCACTTTCTTCATCGGTCTCATCTGGAAGGATCAACTGCTGTGCAGAACGCCAGTTGTCCACATTTGGGCGGGTTCCCCAACTCGCCAAAAAGCTTTGCTTTCCTTGGGCCACCAAATTGGGTCGATAGAAATAATACTCGCTGCTTTTCTGCGAAGCAAATAGGCGGTTTTTACGATTGTTTGCCAGATTTTCCTGTACTATAGCAGCTACATTTTTCTTTTTTTCTTCCAAGTAGTTGGTGAAAAATTCGGTTTGTGCTTCTTTAGTAAGCCCCATTAAATGCATTAGACTGTCCGTGCTTTGGATTTGATTTTCGTATTCTAAGATTCCTTGCAGATTGTCTCGTTCACGCTGTGTTCTTTTTTGCGTTAACGACTTTTGTTTCAAAAGTGGAATCAGGCTATCCAAATAAGCGCCCGTTTTTCCATAGGCTCCGCGGAGAAAATAAAAATCAGCCAAATCACGATAATTGGCTTTTTGCGTTGGTTCATCCAGGGTTGATGCTTTTTGAGAGGCCGCAAAATAAGATTCTGCCAAGCTGTCTTGATTTTTTTCCAAATAGAAAGTTCCCAAGGCGCGATAAATGACGTGTTCAAAAGGACGATTGTCGTATTTCTTTAGAAGGGCTAATAGTGTTTCTTCTGGTTTGATTCCGTTTTCTTTTGCCTGAAATATTTGTTGTTTGATCTTAGCATACAACCAATATTTACGGGCTGTTTTTTTCTTTAACTCTAAAATCGCTTCATATGCCTGTTGAGCCGCTTCTTTTTTTCCCAGTTTCTCCAACAGCTGGCCGTTGATAAAGTGATAACGCCCTTGAAGTTCTTTGTCTTTTTCAAAAAGAGCCGCCTCCGAGATATAGTACTGCGCAGAGTCCAATTCTTTAAGGTTTATAAAGGCTTGTGCTACGGTGGCATTGGCTGCGCCATAAAATTTATTGGATCGCAGCAATTGGCGTGCCAGAGGACGAAGGTTCCCAATAGCAATTTCATTGTTGAGCAGTCGAATGTTCGTCTTTTCCCGCCAAATTACCCCTTCTAGGTAGGCCGCCTGAGAACCATAACTGTCCAGAAGAAAATTGAATGCCTCCAACGCTGGAAAAAAACGCCGATCGTAATATCTTGACTTCCCAAGAAGCAAGTACGCCTTGTCGATTTGGTCATTGCGTTGCACCGCATCAAATCGCATGGAATGTTTTTGGATTGCCTTGACGGCTTTATCCTCAGCCCGATCAAAACCCGGAACCAAAGTGGCATCATTGACGTTTTCCCCCGATAGTGCAATAGGCTCCACCTCTAGCAGCTCAAAAAAGTTGTCTTCCACACTGGCATCAAGGATGGATTTTCCAATAGCAAAGGCCTCTTCTCCGTTGAACAAAACATTGTAGGCCGTGGTCAACCGATGGTATTGTCGATTCACAAAACGGTTTTTCTGCGTTGAACAACTCAACAACAGAAAAAACAAACTCGAAAATATGGCATATTTCGTAATTCTCAAGAAGAAGTCTTTTGGTACTAATTAAACTGAAAAAAAGATATTTTAGTATAACTAAGCCCCAAAATATCGCTCCAGCTCTTTAAGGGTAGACGGGCTGGTTTGAATGTCTTGAATAGGGCTTCCTTTTTCCAAGAGGACAATTCGATCACATATTTCCGTTACATGGCTAAGGTCGTGGCTTGAGATCAGAAAGGTTTTCCCTTTTTTTTGTGCCTGTTCTTGGATGATGCGTTTGAGCTGAATTTGAGAGCTGGGGTCTAAGTTAGCAAAGGGTTCATCCAAGATTACCAGTTCGGGGTCACCCAGCAGGGAAGCAATGATTCCGACCTTTTTCTGATTGCCTTTGGAGAGATCCCGGATGTACTTTTTCTGCTCCAGCACCTCATCATTAAAAAACACTTGAAAGGCTTCTAGGGATTCCGAAAGACTCTGTTCGGAAAGCTGTCGCAAAGAAGCAATAAAATCGAAATATTCTTCGGGAGTCAAATAGCCGATCAAAAAAGACTCGTCGATATAGGCCGTGGTGTGGTTTTTCCATGCCTCGGACTTCGCCACGTGAATATCTTTGTTGGTGACACTTCCCGTGCTGGGCTGAATCAGATCCAGCAACAAACTAAAAAGCGTCGTTTTGCCTGCCCCATTATTCCCGATCAAGCCGAAACAACTGCCTTTTTGGATTTTAAGTTCCGGTATTTCTAGTACTGTTGTGCCTTGATATTTTTTACTCAAGTTTTTTAGGTGTATCATCACTACGAATTTTTGTAGAAGCCTTCGAGCATCTCATATTTTTTCTGCTGATAAAATCGTACGCAAAGTTGGAGGATCGGTTTTTGAAAAATCAAGCCCCACAGTCCTGACCCGGCCAAAGTAACAACTCCCCAAGGGGGACCCAAATAGTGATTGGGCAGCCAATAAAGTAATACTGGAATGGCGATTTTAGGAATCACAAATAGAAACTGCGTCAAATTAAAGTTTTGAGTGTTTTCAAAGGCTTTGGCTTTAATATTCAACTGAATGGGGGTGTGATTTAGCGCTCCTGAAATCAAACCGATAAAACTTCCCATGCCGGCATTAAAAATACTGGCCGCAAGAATTAGGCTATACACTCGAAAACCAAAATACAAGTAAGGAATTGCTAAGAGACTAGCCAAAGCTACCGATACCACAAGCAAGAGCCATTTGGAATACAGGTATTCATACAAGGGAATACGTTGGGTCATCAACAACTTAAAATAAGCACTGTCCCAAGCGGGGATATTCTGACTAAACATCAGCACAAAACCTCCTGTGGTAAAAAGTGCCGCAAAGACTTCCATGGCGGATTCCTGATAAATTTCTTGAGGGAAAAATACCAAGCCATACAAGAGAAAGCCTGCCGCGCCGAACAGGATTTGTCGAACTCGAATATTCCTTAACAGCAAGCGGATGTCATTTTTCAAAAACACTCCACGAAGCCCCAAACGGTTAAAGGCTTTCAGTTCCCCTGCGAGCATTTTTTCTCGTTTCTTTTTTAAGGCGGCGTCCAAGTAAAAGTTTCGAATCAGATGCCCTTTGGTCAATCGATAGCTAAGGGCAAAAATAACAATGGGGACCCCTATCCACAAGGGGTTTTCCAAGAGACGATTTATCCCCTCACCCAGCCATTTCGGTATAGAAAAAATCTCAAATTTATCAAGCAATACGACACTGGCATATCCTGCCGCAATGGGCGAAAACCATCGGCTTTTGTTGAGTAGGTACACGATGTTTCCGATGCTTAAGATCAATAAAGATATGCTCAACCACCAAGCAGCACTCGATAGGTAGTTTTCCTCTTTCACCGCCATGACGATGGCAAAGGGTAAAAAAAGAAAGAGCAAACTGCTGTTGTAAAAACTGGATAGGCTGCGGTACAACACATTTTGAACGACTCGTTTTTTGGGAATCGAGAGCAGCATAAAATGTTGAATTCGTGTTATCGGTAATTGTTGGATCATATAGCGCAAAATCAACTCGGCTCCTAAATAGTAAAACAAAAAGTTGTTTGCCATGCCGGAAGGAGATTGCCCGGGAAATTTTTTTTCTAGAATAAAATAGCCCCCAATACCTATAAAAAAGAAACAAATCGCCATGTAAATGGCAAAGAGAATGATCAAGATTCGGACGATCAGTTTTGATTCCCATTGTGCACCCCGTTTCCATTCTTTTTTGCGGAGTGATCTAAAATCAACGGATTCGAACATGTTTTCCTTATTACAATCAAAGATAATTAATTATTTTTGCTAAAAATTTGCTATGTACCACCCCTTGAAAGTGCATCACGTGGAGCGTCTCACGCCAAAATCCGTGGCCTTAACTTTTGAAGTCCCAGAAAATTTATCCGAGAAATTCAGCTATCAAGCTGGTCAATATCTGAGTTTGGAAGAAACTATAGACGGTGAACTCGTTCGACGATCCTATTCCATTTGCTCGGCTCCATCGGAGGGAATTCTTCAGGTGGGTATCAAACAAGTTCCCAACGGTCGTTTCTCTACCTATACCAACCAAAAAATAACAGCAGGAAGTATCTTGTCTGTGGCTCAACCCGAGGGGCGGTTTGTGCTTAACACTCCTCAAGAGAACCATTCCTATGCAGGGATCGCTGCCGGTAGTGGTATCACCCCAATTTTGGCGATTGCCAAAGAAGTATTACGAGCAAATACTACTTCAACTTTTTATTTAGTTTATGCCAATAAAACCGTTGATGACGAGATGTTTAAAAATCAGATAGATCATTTGATTTCGGACCACTCAGATCGGTTTGTCGTAATTCGAACTTATAGCCAGCATCCCGTCGAAGGGCATGCCTTTGGACGAATTGGAGCGGCCCTATTAGAATCGCTTTCAGAAGTAGGGGGGTTACAATCCGAACAATTTTTCCTGTGCGGACCCGAAGGAATGATTGAAATGACCTCAGCATTTTTACAAGAAAAGGGGATTGCTAAAGAAGCCATTCTTTATGAACTCTTTACTGCCAGTGCCTCAGCCCCTTCGGAAACAGTGACCCCTAATGGGAATTATACGCTTCAGTTGACCTGTGATTCGGTGACCACAGAACTGCACGGGGGAGAAGGGCAAAGCATTTTGGACGTGGCTCTACAAAACAAAATTGATGTTCCCTATTCCTGTCAAGGAGGCGTCTGTAGCAGCTGTATTGCCCGCGTTATAAAAGGGAGCGCCGCCATGAATTCCAACCAAATTTTGACGGATGGAGAAATTGAAGAAGGGCTTGTTTTGTGTTGCCAAGCGCATCCTACTACTCCAGACATCGCCGTTGATTTCGACGATGTTTAGCCTAAGATTTCCAAGGCTTTTTCAAGGATTGCTTTTGGTGGGATTGTCTTAAAAATTGCTGCCATGTCAACCCCTTTTCTGTTTCCATCTATCGAAACAGGTAATTCTGGAAACTGTTTGCGATCCGGTACAAGAGCCTGTTTATGACTTTGTCCAAAAGGCGCAGATCCGTTATAAGGGTGTGTTTGCCCCCAAATTGAAACAACAGGGAGTTGTGCATTGGCCCCAAAATGCCCATAGGTACTGTCCATCGAAATCATCAAATCCATATAGGGAATTAATTCCAATGCTTCCTCAAAATTCAACTCCTCTTCAACCACCACTACATTGGAGAAAGCCCTCGCCCAAACGACACACTGTTGCTTTTCTTGTGCTTCTCCGCCAAAGAGAAATACCGTATGTTTTTGCTGCAAATAAGCAATTACTTTTTGCATTTGATCCAAGGGATAACGTTTCCCCAATTCCAATACAAAAGGAGCTATCCCAATCCACTTCCGTTGGGGGTTTTCCCATTTTGTGAACTTTAAATTAAATGCTGGCTTGGGTGGCGAAGGGGTGTCAGCTACTGGAACCTCAAGGCCCAGTTTTTGGAAGACTGTCGCATAGCGAAAAACAGTATGGGTGAGGGGCTTAAAAATTTTCTTTTGGGAACGAGTAAGCGCCTTTTTTTCCAAGCGCCCCCTACTAATTCGTTCCACTCCAGATCCTCTTAACTGAAAAAATCCGCCCAGTACAACGCTCCTTATGTCACCCTGAAGGTCAGCGATTGCAGTATATTTATTTTGATCCTGTAATTCTTTGAATAATCGGTAGAGCCCTTTCCAGCCTTGATGTCTCTCATTAAAAAAAACAGGCACTGCCTCTAGGCGTTCAAATTCTTTGAATAGAGGACGCGCTTTGGCCGGTATTACCAAAGAAATTTGCAATTCAGGATGCGCATCAAACAAAGCGCGAAAAACAGGAATTGTCATGGCAATATTACCCAAAGTAGAAAAACAAAACACCAGTATTCGCATTGTACTTGTTTAAATTTTGTAGGCTATTCACTCTCACAACTCTGTTTTTTTAAAATGGGCACTCTTTTCCCGTCAAATAAAATATTGGCTTTGAGAATGTCCCTTTATAAAACTCTTTGCTTGGTTAAAGATACTCTCTTTCACCTATAGCGGAAACAGGCTTTGTACAAGTAGTGCCGAAACTAAAATTGCACTAAGCAAATGCAATCGCCCTCGCTGGGTTTTGGGAACCCAAATTCTTTTGAAAGCAAACACAATTATCGGGAGTAAAAAAAGGCTTTTTGAGGTTTGTCCTTCTAAAAAAATCGATTGTATCACAACCAAAAAAAGAAAACCCAATTGTAGGTTGATACTGTTTTTTTGAGGTTTGTTGAGTCGTCCCCTAAGAGCCAGTTCACGAATCAAAACCAAAAGGCTAAAGCCCCCTAGAGACAACCATATAATCTCTTTCACAGTGCCTCTTTGTATAAGATCTGGGACAAAATTAAATGTCACTTCAGAGAATAAAAAATCTCGTGAAAAAAATAAATCGCTTAATGTCAACGGTATTACACATAAAAATAACAGCGTTATAATTGGGATCAAAAAAAATTGTGTTTTTTTTACCTCTGTCATCCAAAGTCCTATATAGATCAAAAGAAGATAGGAACTGTTGGGAAAAGAAAGAAAAACGGACACTACAAATATCAAGCTAAGATCAAGTAGTATACGTTGTGGGTTTTGTTTCCATGGAATGCGTAAAAACAATACCGCAACCCACAATAATAAATCCAGTTGTATCCAGTTCAAAAGTGCTCCTGAAACCTCTGGAATAAATCCGTAAAACAGCACAAACAATAAAGCATAAAAGTTGTCTAATTTCAAAAATCCACTGGCTCGGAAGTACAAGCTACTCAGCAGTAAAGTGACGAATACGAGACCTGTTTCTAACAGCTGTATTCCTATAGCACTAGCATTAAAAATAAGGTCGTGTTGGTTTGTATAGCGAAGAAAAGAGACCAATACCAAAACAATTCCGGCATAGAAATAGCTTATCAGAGTTGTTTTTTCAAAAAGCGTTGCTAACATTTTACCGAATTCTTACTTTTGCAATATATATAAACCAAATGATGAAAAACTTTTTTGAAGCTATCGCTTTTTTGTTTGAAGAGATTCTGTTTATTCCACTCAATATACTTCGTGAACTCGAACTGAATAATTGGTGGATGGCCAATGCTTTCTCCTGGCTCTTTGTACTAATTGGTTTCGTGGCTCTAATCTACTGGGTGCGCCAACTACAACTATTCAACCAACGTGGCGAAGAGAACAAAGATCCCAGCGCCCATTCCTTTTTATAAGTCGAATCCGATATCTTTTCGGTAATTCATTCCCTCAAAATCTAATTTTGATAGGGTAGCGTAGGATTTCGCTAAGGCGGATTCCATTGTGCTGCCTTTTCCTGTACTGCTGAGTACCCTACCGCCGCTGGTCACCACCCTCGATCCTTCTTGCTGGGTTCCTGCGTGAAACAACAAACTGTTTTCAATAGCTTCTAGTCCAGTAATTTCTTTTCCCTTCTCATACGCCTCTGGATAGCCGCCTGAAACAGCCATAACCGTTGTGGCTACCTGCTCATCAAATGATAAATGCTGCGACTGAAGCGTTTGCTTTCCGGTGGCTAGCAACAGTTCCATCAAATCCGATTCAATTCGTGGGAGTACTACTTCCGTTTCTGGATCTCCCATTCGAACATTGTATTCAATCACAAAAGGATCCTCACCTACCTTGATGAGTCCAATGAAAATAAACCCTTGAAAAGGGATCTTATCTTTCTGAAGACCTTCCAGTGTTGGCGTGATGATTCGATCTTGTATTTTCTTTTCAAATTCGGGGGTTACAAAGGGAACAGGAGACACGGCACCCATTCCACCTGTATTAAGTCCCGTATCGCCCTCTCCTATTCTTTTATAGTCTTTGGCCATCGGGAGGTTTACCGCTGCTTTTCCATCGGTCAAAACAAAGGCAGATAATTCAATACCGCTTAAAAATTCCTCAATCACCACCGTTTGCGAAGCGGTTCCAAACTTTTCATTAACCAACATACTTTCCAGTTCTGCTTGTGCTTCGGACAAATCCTCAATGATAAGAACTCCTTTTCCTGCCGCAAGACCGTCTGCTTTCAATACATAAGGTGCATTCATGGCTGCTAAAAACGTTTTTCCGTCTTCAAGGGTTGCCGCAGTAAAACTGGCATATTTTGCTGTGGGGATCTGATGGCGTTGCATAAATTCCTTGGCAAATTCTTTACTTCCTTCTAAAGTCGCTGCCAATTTCTCAGGGCCTATAACCAATACTCCCTCAAGAGCTTTGTCTGCTTTGATAAAATCATGAATTCCTGCTACCAAGGGTGCTTCAGGACCTACGACCAACATTCCAATGTTGTGGGTTAAAATCGCCTGTCTGACTGCTTCAAAATTCATGGGGTCGATGGGCAAATTGGTTGATTTTTGCTGTGTGCCTGCATTTCCTGGAGCCACAAATATTTCTGTGCAAAGAGGGCTCTGACCAAGCTTCCAACAAAAGGTGTGTTCGCGGCCACCCCCACCTAGAATAAGTACGTTCATGATCTATTTTTGGCAAAGATACGAGTTGCATCCTGCATTATTTCTATTGGAATCATTTTTTGTCGGTTTCTAAAAACTGATTGACCTTTTCTTTCATTTTAGCTACATAGGGCTCAGGATTTTGAGGATTCTCAAGCGTTTCCCAATCGATCGTTTTTAGCTGATTACTGTTGATACAAGTGAAAAATTGGGACAAACCTTCCAAGCGGCTGCTTTGATTGGGATGCTCTAGGCCATCTGTCAAAAATAAAACCGGCGTTCCCATGGCCACTGCTGGAAGGGCTGTATGAATTCGTGACGTAATCACCAAGCGGGCTTGCGCAATAACGGCTAATTGTTCTTGCGCTTTTTCAAATCGCTCTGCTGGAGTCAATGATGAGGGCGGTAGAATTTGCGAGCGATACAAAACCGGAGCATCTACCTGATTCAAAAAAGCATTCAATCGTTTGTGCGCTTTGCTAAAACGAAAACGATTGTACGCTGCTTTAAGTCTTTGCCAACCACCTCCACTTTTACGGTCCAGTGCCTTGCCCATGGATTCCAAGCGTTCAAAAGCACTCATTACTAAAATAGAGGGGATTTTGTTGCTTTCCGTTTTGAGCTGAGATTGAGATAGGCCCAATGTCACACAAGCCGAAAAGTATGCTTCAATACCGTGTTTTTGGAGCTTTTTACGGGTGTAGTGGTCTCGGCAGCCGATAGGTTGGTGTTTTTGAAAATAAGCTACCCCTTCAGGGGTTAAAAGATGGTCTTCCGCTGTGGGGTTCAAATGAAATGAAAAAAAAAGCGGCGTAAAACGGGGGTGCGGAGGCCAATGTGTTGGCTGTTCCATAAACCAACCATTGATCAACAATTTATACTCTTTTTCAGGATTTAAATGCAACATTTCCC
>Ga0209603_1000520_pt1 | contig 46672 bp, 46 predicted proteins | sample COGITO_mtgs_1206_FD_184812 | JGI IMG/M metagenome (GOLD analysis project Ga0209603, IMG submission 184812) | Pelagic marine microbial communities from North Sea - COGITO_mtgs_120607 (SPAdes) (version 2) | ecosystem: Environmental > Aquatic > Marine > Epipelagic ...
CAAATATAACTTCAGCATCTCTAACTTTAACTCACGAGGACTCAACCTCTGTTGGTACCTTTTACGCATACTTCACAACTACTCACGTAACACCGTAAGATTGAAATAAAAGAAAGGTTTTGAAAATAATTTGGGTCTTAGAAAATATACAGGAAAAAAAAAGCTTTTATAGTAAGTTAAATGTTATGTTACTACTTGCTTCCGTATCTCTATGGAAGAAACATAACCCTCAAGACAATCTTGTTCTCTATTGTGACAGGTTAACACATAAACTTCTTAAAGACCTAGAAGTCACTTCCTTGTGGAATGACATCCTAGAATACAATCACACAAGACCTATAAACCGCTCGGTATTTTGGGCAGCCAGTAAAGTTCAAGTTCTTTCTGAGCAAACCGAACCTGTTATCATAATGGATAATGATACTCTAGTTTTCCAACCAATCAAACACTTACTAAACCCAGATACAGTATATGTAAGTAATTTTGAAATAGGTAAAGGGTATTACCCTAATACCATTGATCTCTATGTGCAAAAACTTTCATACAGGAGTAGGTGGAAAACTGAATCTGTTAATGTTTCTTTTCTATATTTACCCGACCCGGTATTTACACAAATGTATGCCAAGTTAAGTTTAAATATGATGGAAGAATTTACTGTAATGAATGTACCCCATTCTCAATACCTAATTTTTGCAGAACAGTTACTTTTAAAACATCTTGTAGATAGAGAAAAAATTAAATGTAGAAGTATAATCTCCACCTATTGGGATTGCAATTCCTGGAAGTGGGGTGAAGACAATGAGCTAGGTTTTTGGCCAATTGATAAATCCGGTTCCTATTTTAATCACTACGGACCTTTAAAGTCTTGGATTATAAAAGATGAAGGAGATAATAGTTATGAAAAAGAAATGAAAATGTTGTTTAATTGTGTAAATATACCTACCTTAGATTTATCAATCATTCATAAAAAATAATGCCGTTATTAGATAAAGAATTCACAAAGTCACGTCTAACCAATAACCAGCTAAATAAGAAAAAAGCAGATGGGACAGATTATGTAGATTTACAGTCTACACCCTATCGATGGACTCACGGTGCAACTGATTTTCATTTAGGAGACGGTCTTTTGGTCTACACAATAATACAGGTTATGAGATTTAAGACATGTGTATGCCTGGGATCCGGAGGCGGTTTCATTCCCCGTATAATGACTCAGGCAAGATTAGATCTACATGATCAAGAAATATTTGAAGGCAGTGCGGACTATAATTGGGGTGATATAGGTGTTACATACCTTGTCGACGCCGCTAACGGCATCGGCGGTAATATAGACTACCTAGATGAAGACTCTTTCTTTAGGTACCTTTTTGCACCGAGGTTTATAAAAGATACAACAGAGAATGCATATTATAATTTTTTTGTTAAACAGGGTATCAAAATTGATCTACTTCATATAGATGCAGGTCATTCTTATGAGGATGTAAAAAAAGATTTTGAGCTCTACTCTAAACTCATTAATCCAAACGGTATAATTACAATTCACGATACAGATGAAAATTTTCAAAAAGAACTAATTGTATCTGAAGATGAAAAAAAGTATTTTAACTCATTTGATGGACCATCTAAATTTATAAAGGAGATCGGACCAAAATGGAAGCAATTTAATTTTTTCAATGTAGGTAACCATCCTTCGAAACCTTCATCAACCGGTTTGACACTTATACAGCGTGCCTAATTTAGTTACAGTAGTAGGTAGTAATACTCATATACTCCCTCATATGTTAAAGCATTATGAAAAGGTAGTTGATAAAATCTATGTAATAGTCTACAGACAATCCGAAGATGATACTATATTAGAAGAGATAGAAGAGTTAGGAATTAAACCTCACAAAATAGTCACAGAGCCTAAATTTCATTGGGAAAGAGTAACCGATATATACAATACAGTAAAATTAACAAAACCAAACGATTGGTGGATAGTATCTGACGATGATGAACTACAAATATACCCTGACTCTATTGAAAGTATAATAAAGACGTGTGATAGAGGCGGTTATTCCTTTGTCTCTGGAGGTTTTTTAGATCGAATAGGCAAAGATGGTACATTCCCGAAAGTAACAAGAGAGACGAAATTAAACGAGGCTTTTCCTTTAGCTGGTTTTTTTAGGTACCCGATGTCCGGAGCATGCCCAAATAAGGTTACATTAATGAAAGGTTATCAAAAAATATGTTCCGGTCAACACTACGCTATATTTGAAGACGGAACCAACAGTTGGGGATCATCACATCCAAAAAGACTTCCTATCCAAGAATGCTTCACCCAAGTACACCATTTTAAATGGGACTCAACAGTCCTTGAAAGACTCAAAGAAGTTGCGGATATTAAAAAAGAATATGCTTACTCAGAAGAATACGAAAAAATGTATAACGCTATAAAAAACTCAGATTGGAAAATAAATACAAATAATTCTGACTATTTAGTTGAAAATTTGAATAAAAGTTCATATATTACATACGAAAGTTATTCCAAATGGGAAACACTAAAACATGGTATAATTAAAATCTAAATAAATAATGGCAGCATCTACTCAAAAAGACAAGGAATTTTTAATGTTAGAAGAACGTAAAGTCAAAGCGTTAGAAAAAATTGCAGTTTCAGTAAACGCATTAACTATCTGGTTCGAAGAAATGGATACACCAGGATGGGATGCTCGTTTACAGTTTTATCTTGCTAAATTTCTGGATATGTCCGAAGAAAATAAAGAGTAATTTATGCATTTATTAGGAATTGTAGTCCCCTACAGGGATCGGTATGAGCAGCTAGTAAAGTTTAAATCAAAAATTACAAAGTATTTAGAAAAAACCGACATTGACTATAGGTTAATTGTTGTAGAACAGGACAATGCTACCTCTTTTAATAGAGGTAAACTTTTAAATATAGGTTTTGAACATGCTTGTAAATTAGGGTGTGATTATGTAGTATTTCACGACGTTGATATGCACCCGGTTAGAGTTGATTACAGCTATGCTGATGTCCCTTTACACCTATCTACCGGAGTTATAAGAGAGGGTATATTAGAAAAACTTCCTTTTCCTCATTATTTCGGTGGAGTGACTCTTTTTCCTATTGAAGATTTTAAGTTAATAAACGGTTATTCTAATAATTACTGGGGATGGGGATTTGAAGATGATGATTTACTGTACAGGTGTGTAAAAAGACATGTTCCGGTAGACATTATGAATGTTGATAACATAGGAGCTAATATAGCAACGTTAAAATTTAATGGAGCTGACTCTTCTGTTAGAATCCCTAACACTATAACATACATTAAAGATTTTACTATCCATATCTCCATTGAACCAGATGAACTAGTATTAGACCACACTAAAGACAACGATAGAATAGTAATCTTTAACGTACCGGGGTATGATTTTACGCTCTACTATAATTCATTTAACAGGTACGTACTGGAAGTATTTGATGACACTAAAGCAATAACCACCATAACAACTCAGATACAACCAGTTTACAAAACTAATTTTTCTGTCACCTGGGATAGTATAAGCTGTATTATTGGTTTATACCAAAACGGAGTGCTAGTAGAAAAAAAACAGCTAAAAGATAAACTTATACCTTATCATAAGATAAAATATCTAACTTTAGGTTGCAGAACGATAGAAGAAGATGATTCTGAATACGAACACTACAAAGGTCTTATAGATCAATTTATGGTTTGGGATATAATGCTCCCGGAAAAAGCTATAAAATCAGTAGCAGAAAATACATATTTTGGATTTACTCACTCCTTTGCCAACTATCAGAATGGTTCTGATCTTGTTATATACTACGATGCTAAAATGATAAAAAACTATGAGCTTGTAGACTTAACTGGAAAAAATAATCCTGCAAAAATATACAACTGTGAGATTATAGGCCATAATCATCAAGATAGTAAGCAAATTCGAATACCTTTTAGAAGAAATTCAACTTTTAGTACTGTAGATACAAAAGTAGACAACTACCTTGACGGAAGATGGCGCCACCAGACCACTAGATTTAATCAATTAAAATATGTTAATGAAGTTTCAAAAGGTTTATCGGATTTAACTAAAGATGGGCTTTCTACTTTAGACTACAAACTACATAGTACAACATCGCTAGATAGAGAAACTCACATGACAGTAGCAATATGACAAAACATAAATTAGGGGTCTGTGTACCGTACCGTAACAGGGAGTTACATATGCATGAGTTTATACCCAAGGTTGGAAAATATCTTAAAAATGCTGGTATAGATTTTCAAATGTATTTCTGTCATCAAGTAGATGATAAACTCTTTAATAGAGGTACAACCAAAAACATAGCTGCAAAACATGCCTTAGAAGAAGGATGTGATTATGTAGTATTTCACGATATAGATATGATCCCCGAAGAAGGGGCTGACTACTCCTATCCTTCAGAGGCACCACGTCATATTGCCACTAAAATATCTCAAATGAACTATCAGTTAAAATACCATGAATATTTTGGAGGAGCAGTTCTATTTACTAAAGAACAGCTTGAAGCAACAAATGGTTACTCTAATAACTACTGGGACTGGGGCATGGAAGATGATGATTTATTCTGGCGGTGCTACAAAGAGGGGTATACAAATAATACATATTTAAATGAAACTCCTATTCAACAGAAATTTAAAGAATTTAACGGTGAATCTTCTTATATAAAATTAACTCCCTCAAGAGATTTTAAAGGTCTAACAAGTAATTCTCATACTATCTCTATATTAGTGAGAGCATATCAGCAACCGGATAAAAATAAAATCTTTTTGATAGGAGATAAGGATAATAGATATGTTGAATATCCAATTTTTAGAATACCGGGGTATGATTACGGTGTATCCTTTAACAATTCCAGAGCACTTTCTCTTACTTATTGGAATACATTTAACAAACACCACTACATGTGGGTAAAGAGGTATGATAATCAATGGAGTTGGATTACAGCAGTCATAGATAGTAAGGGTAAACAGTCTCATTTTTACTTAAACGGATCTGAAGTTGACTCTAAAGGAGGGTACGGAAGCCCCTCGCCATTAAAATTGGAAGGCTTACTAAAAGAGTATAATACTAAAGATATATACTTAGGAATGTCACCTTCTACTCCCGAAGAACAGGGTAACAAGTATTTTAAAGGTGATATTGCTAAAACCTTTATATGGAATAGAGCTCTCTCTCTCAAAGAAGTTAGTAATTTACATAAAGAAATTGATTCTAACGGCCTAATTATAGATATAGATTTTAACTCCCCACGAACTAGTTTTGAAAGTTTCGATACTATAGACAAAGTTGATGAGTTTAAGATTCCTAATTCAATTCTACCCTACAGAGTAGAAGGTAGATTCAGATGTCTCCCTCATGATGACGAAGGATTAGTAAATGGAAGATGGGTTAAAGGTGAAACAACCGCTGCAAACGAAAGAAGGTATGTTCTTCAAATGCAGCAAGATAAAATACAACATAAAGAAGATGGAATAAAGCAATTGAGTTACGAATTCCTAGGAGAAGAAAAATTTACTCCTTGGGCAAAAATGATAAATATAAAGTTATAAGTTATGTTAAATGAAGTCTTTGAAAAAACTAGAAGCAAGTTAAATAAAGTAGGCTGTGGAATGTGTTTAGCAAAATGGACACAAGTCACAATGCACTTACATAATGGTATGACACATTCCTGTCATCACCCAACAGCTCATAAAATACCTTTAAGTGAATTACAAAATAATCCTTCTGCTTTACACAATACAAACTATAAAAAATTAGCACGTAAAGAAATGCTGGAAGGCGGTAAGCCAAAAGAATGTGATTATTGTTGGAAGATTGAAGACAGCAGTAACGCATTTTCTGACAGAACATATAAATCATCAGAACCTTGGTCTGCTCCTCACTTTGAAGAAATTACTACCAGTAGCTGGAAAAAGGATTTTAACCCGAAATATGTTGAAGTCGCATTTAGTAATACATGTAATTTCAAATGTTCGTACTGTGGCCCAATGTATTCTACAAAATGGGTAGAAGAAATCAACCAGTTCGGACCTTATAAGACAAGTACGTCTTTTAATAGTATGAGTACATACAAAGAACGAGGGGTAATGCCCTATCAGGTATCTGAACATAATCCATACGTAGAGGCTTTTTGGAAATGGTGGCCAGATTTATATCACGATCTACATACATTTAGGATTACAGGTGGCGAACCTCTACTCAGTAAGGATACATTCAAAGTATTAGATTACATTATCGAAACAGATAATCCAAATAAAAGATTAAGTTTCTGTATAAACAGTAATTTAGGCATACCTGAATCGTTATTTAAAAAATTTGTAGAGAAAGTTGAAATCATAATCGATAAAGAACTAGTACACGAGTTTATAATCTTTACTTCTTGTGACGCTTACGGAGAACAAGCAAACTACATTAGAAATGGATTTAATTATAATCAATTCTACGAAAGAGTAGATTTTTTATTAGATAAATTTAAACCAATGACCATTGACATAATGTCAACCTACAATGCTCTTTCAGTTCCTAGCTATAAAAAATTAATAGAAGACGTAGTAATACTTAAAGAAAGACACCATAATCCATCAAGATACTGGGGCTCTTCTCTTTTATTAGATTCATCATACCTTCGATGGCCCACCCATCAGACTGTTAAGATACTTGATAAAGAATGGGTAAGGGAAATCGATGAACAGGCAAAATTAGTTGACTTTTATGAACAAATGCGTACCGGTTTAGATGGATATGGCTTTACTGATATCGAAATAAATAAAATTAAAAGAATTAAAGATTGGTTTATTTCAGAAGAAAATGAAGAGAATTTAAACACAAATCGAAAAGATTTTTATAAATTTATCACAGAACATGATAAAAGAAGAAACACCGATTTTGTAAAAACATTCCCTGAGCTTGAAGAATTTTTAGCAAAATGTAGAGTAACAAAATCTAGAGTATCATGATATTTAAAGATAAATTAGCATACTTGGTCAAAAACGAAACCAGAAACAATACCAATACAAAAAAGTACAACTTATTAGAAGAGGATTTTATTTTTGAGACAACATTTAAACCAGATTTATCCAATAGTGAAAATGAATTCTGTGTAATTGGTAGGACTGGTTACAACATGGGCATATTCTCACATGCGGGTAAATCAATAAAATGGGCCTGGTGGAAGATAGAAAATGAAGTTATTGTTTATGATGATTTATTTTTTGGTTCTAAAGATACGGAGGATGTTGATGAAAATCATGCTAGATGGTGGAAGGAGTATATAATAAAAAACACACCCATTAAGATGAGTGATGCTGCGGTCAATGGTTTAGTTAGAAGATGGGGGTTTTACGATGCATCCCAACCCATCACAGACCCATCAGGAAATGATGGAGGGTATATAGCTATTGATTATAAAATTGAGGGTATACCCGATGAAACATTAAGAGAATGGGTCATAAAACATGATAACCATAGAGTTGAAACTTTAAGTCTATTACCTGAGATAATTAAAGTTAAGGTAGTAAAAAAAGACAATAAGTTTCATTTATATGTTGGTGATATCTTTTACAATAGTAAAGATTGCGGACAAGTGTATGATTATTCAAACCAGACAATTTTTATTGGCGTAGCTAACCCATACTCTTTCAACGAAAATCAATTTTGGTTTTACGGTGAAATATTTGAAGTAAAAATATATAATAGTAGTATTGAAAAACCAGAAAACCTGTACCTCTGGTTTGATTTGGAAAGAAATTCAAGGTTTAAAACATTTGATAAATCCGGAAACGGTAACCATGGAGAACTTTATGAAACTGAAGAAGTCAAACAAGAAAAACATCTAGAATTTAATAAATCCGCAAGACCAGCTAAAATAGTTTAATATGTCAGAAGAATTAAAAAAATGGAGAGATACTCGTTTAAATTCAATAAGTAAAAGCTTCTGCGCCGCAAAGTGGTATAATGCTAGTTTACATTTAGGACATGGGTTCACAAATTCTTGCCACCTTCCTTTACCCCACCCTATTGATTTAAAGGAACTAAAAGACAATCCATCAGCACTTCATAATACCAAACATAAGAAAGAGATGCGAAAAATGATGCTAACAGGCGTCAGACCAGCAGAGTGTTCTTATTGTTGGAAAATTGAAGACATTGGTAGAGATAACATATCAGATAGGGTTTACAAGAGTAATATATACACAGATAAAGAAATTGCCGACTTAAAAGATTCAGATTATAATCAAGATATTTTATTAAAAACTGTAGAAGTTAGTTTTGATAGAACTTGTAACTTTGCCTGTAGCTACTGTAATGCCGGGTATAGTACCACATGGGGAAAAGATATTACAGAGAATGGACCTTATCAAAAATTTAAATCCTTTAGTAGCGGAGCATACCAAAGCGATGGATCATGGTCAGAACAATTTAGTAAGAATGGTCTAGATAACCCCTATGTTGTTGCTTTTTTAGAATGGTGGCCAGAGCTGACAAAAACTCTACAGGAAATAAGGATTACTGGTGGCGAACCTGCACAAAGTTTTAATTTCTGGAATTTTATCGAGCTAATGAAAAAACATCCTTCTAAAAATTTAAGATTTGCAGTTAATTCAAACCTTGGAGTAAATGAAAGGTTACTAAACAAGCTAATTGATGCTACTTATCAATTAGAAATAAAACAATTTGATCTATATACCAGTAATGAATCACTTGGACTTCACGCCGAGTACATTAGAGATGGTTTGAAATACGATGAATGGCGATCAAATATGGTCAAGTTTATTGAAAAAGCAAACCCTAAAATATTTAGATCATTAACTATAATGATGACAGTAAATAGCCTATCTCTTGTTAGTATTGTTGAATTTTTAGAAGATATAAAAATACTCAAAATAAAATACGGTCATAATAGACCTAATGTTGATTTAAATATACTAAGATGGCCAGCATTTATGTCCCCCCTTGTTCTTCCTGATAACATAAAAAAAGAACTACATGCTAAGCTGAAAAAATGGTATAATGAAAATAAAAATAGTCCTTTATTCAATATACATGAATTAGCTCAATTTGAAAGACTTCTTGATTATATTGAAGTAGTCAATAGAGGCCACAGAGGAACAGAATCAGATAGAGATGTGTTATTTCACGATTTTAAAAGTTTTTACATGCAGTATGATAAAAGAAGAGGTAAAGACTTCAAAACCACCTTCCCTGAGTTAGCCGAATGGTATGAAACATTAAAAGTAGATAACAGTATACCTAATCGTCCTGTCTTTAATGGCGAGATAAGTCATTTCGAAACAGGGGAATATGTACCAGATACTAAGAATGATAAACTATAAAAAAATTATAATAAACTAAACCATGGAAAATAGAAAATACCTTCCCACTTTAGCTGAACTAGTAGATAGACTTTCAATAGCACAGCTCAAAGAAGTTAAAATACCAGATCACAAGGAAGAATACGCTCAAGAAATTGCAGATATAGTTCACGATATTCAACTATATTTAAATGAAAGTACCTCAATTAATGCAGAAACAATTAGAGCTATAGTGGTACTCTCCCAGATGAATGCACACATTTGGCATAATGAATCTGCTGTAAGAGCAGGAACTGCAGGTCCTTCTAATTTAGCTCTTACTCACGGTATTAACGGTATACGTAATACTGCAAAAAATAAAATTCAAGAAATAGTTGGAGGAAGAAAAGATTATAAAATCGACTGCCTAGCTGCTGAATTTGAGGATTGGAATGTATCCTGGTAAAAATTAAAGTTTACTATAGACAAGTTCAATTGTGCAAAAGTATAAGTATGCGGATCTAGATTATTTACAAGTAGTAAAAAAGCTAATAGACAATGTAATTTGGACAACATTAGATGAAAAGTACAGTGAACCTGGAAAAACTAACCCGATAGTAGAAAGTTCCGACTGGTTTAGCAGGTTGCTTAAACCCGACACATACAAAATCAGGGATACTGTTTATACCTTTCATATACCTGCTATGGTGGAGCTGTTAAAAAAGTATAAACCTATCACCGAGTTACCCTACCCCGAAGCTTTACTTGCAATTAAAAATCAAAAAACAAAACAAATTATACTTCAGTTAAACTTACACACCTCTATTGATGATCCAAAAGCAATAAAAACTACCTTTTTTGATAAGCTTTTTAAAAAACACCCCGAATTGATTGTGAATATGAAAAAAGACAGATTAACAATGCTTTTGTATTTTGGGTGGGAAGCTGATAATTTTGCACACAATCCTAACCGGCCCCAAGATTATCATAATACCTATTATGAAGTGTTTGATAATGTACGTAGTAAGTACGGTCTTCCTCCTAAGTCTATAATAGTCCTAAGTTCAAATAAAAAAGGTTACGAACAGGAGCAGGAATTTTACGGAGAGGATTTAAAACTTGGAAATTATACTCGTGTGATTTACGAAAATGCATATGAAATTAACTCATTTCAAGAGAAAAATAAATGGAACCCTTACTATACATTCGATGAGTATATAGCTAATATAGAGAAAAAAGAAAGCAAAAGACTATTAAGAATTAATAGAACTCAATTACAAAGTAGAGATTTTATGCTCTACTGGTTAGAAAATACAAAATACATAGAAGACAGTATAGTAGAATACGAATTAGGAAACGAACAGAATGAGCACATTCTTTTTCAAAAAACTGAAGAACAAGCGATCGGATACCCAGGACCTGAACCTTTTGATTACCATAAATTAAGATATAAAATACGAAATTGCTATAAAATAAGTACTGAACTATCTTATAATCATTTACTTCCTTTTCTTAAGTTTGATAAAAAAATTGTGGATAAAATTAAACAGACCTCTTCTTATATTGCGAGTAAGATTGAAGAAAATTATGATTCTACTTTGAGAAGTATAGTGAAAAGTGAATATACAAATAAAACAATCCCGGCTGATGTTTACCGTAATTCAATTTTCTCCTGGGTATCAACATCTTTAGCAGATAGAAAAGATCAAGTTTTCATAAACATGTCTACATTTAATCCAATACTACACTATCACCCGCTTGTATTTTATTCAAATCCATCTCATAATAAGTACTTTGTTGAATCAGGATACAAACCATACGATTGGTTTACAGAAACAGAAAAAGTTGACAAAACTTTAAATATTAACCATAAAATGGTATTAAATTTATATGAAATCGATAGACTAGTGAATATACCTAAAGACAGCCTTATCGGGACTATAAAGGATAATAGGTCTTCACTTGAATATAATAGAAACCTTCTATTTGAATGCAAAAGTATTGAAAATATTCTTAAAAAACTTTACGTTACTATATCTGCGTAAAATATAAATTCTGGATGTTAAAACCAATAACATACGTTTATTTAGAAACAACTAATTACTGTAATCTTGCTTGTTCATTTTGCAACAGAGATGAGGTTATTGGTACATTACAACATATGCCAATATCTAAATTTAGAAAGTTATTGGAAAGCATAAAAGATCACCCTATTAAGGAAGGTAAACTAATGGGAATGGGTGAACCAATGTTACATCCAAAATTTGACCAAATTTGTAAAATATTTAAAGATTATTTTCCATCCGCTAAATTAATAGTAGCAACTAACTGTCAATATAAAATTAAAGAATCTTTTACCAACTCTTTAAAGTATATAGATCTTCTTTATTTTAGTATAGACGGGTATAAAGAATCTTATGAGAGAGATAGAGCACCTGCAAAATGGGATAAACTTATTACTTTTTTAGATAAATTTAAAGAAGTTAATAGGTATAAATGTGATGTTGTTATTAACTATGTTGTTAATCCTGACAATATTTATGATATACAAAAAATAGATAGATTAAGAAAGGATAACAAGTTAGGTGAACTTCGTTTAAATATAGCACAGGATTGGAGTGAAGATAAATCACTACCCGGTGGGTATAATAAAGAACAAATTTTATATTTAAAAACTAACTGGTCTAACAACATTAAAGGAAAGAGTAAATGGGATTATGAAGATTGTTTCTGGGTTGAAGAAGCATTATATACTACTGTAGAAGGTAATGTAAAAATGTGCTGTATGAATACAGGAGCAAAACCTTTTGGTAACCTATTTGAAACAGATTTGAAGTTAATAAGAACTTCTGATGATTTTCAAAATGTAAAAAACGGGTGTAAGACCAATAACCCAACATCGCACTGTAAAAACTGTTCGTATAAAGAATTAGTACCCATACTAAGTGAAGTTAAAAACTAATGATAAAACGAAATTTTAATTCTACAATCCCTCATAACAAATTGAGACTACATTCCTCAGAAAGAAATACACCATGGGGGAAAGTATTTAAGGAATATAAAAAATTATTGACAGAAGAGGATTTAAAGTTTTACCCAAATACACAAGAACTACACGAACCATTATTTAAATTTTACGGGTACGATAACTTTATGATGGGATTTGGTTCAGATAGATGCATAAAGTATTTTGTAGAATCTAATTCAAAAAAACATTGGCTTTGGGGTAGAAAGAAACTAATAATCACAGACCCAACATTTCCAATGTTTAAGGTGTACGGTGAAATGTACAATTTAAAAGTAAAACCCATTCCATATGACATTATAAAATTTCCAATAGATTCTTTTTTAAAATCTATAAGAGAAAATTCTATTGTAATTATATCAAATCCATCATCTCCAATAGGGGATACAATTTCATATTATGATATAATTAGCATACTTGATAAAGGAGTTCCTACTTTAATAGATGAAGCATATATAGAATTTTCAAATGAAAGAAGCTGTATTGATTTAATAGATAAATACCCTAATTTATATGTTACTCGAACATTTTCAAAAGCATATGGTTCTGCAGGTGCTAGATTTGGTTTGATATTTTCTCAAAAGACAAATATAGACTATATGATTCAATATAGAGATATGTATGAGATTACCGGACAGACTCTTAGATGGGTAGAAACTTTATGTAAAAATAAAGATGTGGCAGATGAGTACATATCAAATGTAAAAAAAACCCGTAGTGATTTATTCTTAAAGCTTCAAGATAGAGGTATCAAGTTTATACCATCATCATCTAACTGGTTTCATGTAAAAGAATCTGACTTAGGAAAACCACCAGATAATATTATATTTAAAAATAATTGCACAATTATAGGGAGAGGATGCGGTTGGGTACGTTTACAGATAACAGATAATTTAAAGGATTACAATTGGATTTTAAAGTAAAAGGTCATAGTAACTATATTCTAAAATTAAAGAATAATTTAGTTAGTAAGACATCCTATAATAAGGATAGTAGATTACATGTGTCCGCAATAAAACAGAAACAATTTAAGAGTAATTTTTTTAGATCTCCGAACGTTATTGATATACATGAAAATGGTTTCAGTATGGAATACATACAAGGTCAATCATTTTCACAATTTCTCACTAGTGCAACTAAACGAGATTTAGATAACCTTATTTATAGAATTGATGGATACCTAAAGGAAAGAATAATCGGCGAAATGAATATACCAATTCAGATTCTAAAGGATAAACTCTCTTTACTACCTGGCGGTAAAAACTTATTACCTATTTTATCCAATAAAGAATCTGTAAAAGTAAAAGTGGGTTTAACCCATGGTGATCTTACTTTTTCAAATATGATTTTTGCTGAAGATATATACCTAATTGATTTTCTTGATTCTTATATAGAATCACCAACAATAGATATTGTTAAATTAAGACAAGATACTCACCTATACTGGTCATTAAATATGGTAGAGGAAGTAGTAGATTTAACTAAAATAAAAATAGGGTTGAACTACATAGATAACTGGCTCACAGATAAATACCCAGTTAAGGATTACGAATTATTTCAAATAATTAATTTACTACGTATTTATCCTTACACTAAAGACGATAAAGTAATACATTACTTAGAGAAAAACATCAACAGGTTATGCGAACTCTTATAATTCCATGTGCAGGAAAAAGTAGTAGGTTTACTACTAAAACTCCAAAGTGGTTACTAAAACACCCAAGTGGTAATTTAATGGTATATGAATCCATAATCGGATTACCATTGGATACATTTGATAAAATTATAGTAGTTGCTTTGAAAAGGCACCTAACTGATGAAATTATTGACAAGATATATACTCAATTTGAATCTATACCTCAGTTTAAATTAATACAACTCAGCGAAGATACTGAAAGTGCATCCCAAACCGTTTACCAGGGTATTTCAATATTAGATATTAGTGGCTCTATATTTATAAAAGATGCAGATGATTATTTTTTCATCAGTGAAATAGAACCAAATGAAATTTGCACATACTCATTAAATGATTGTAAGAATATTACACCAGGAAATAAATCTTACATAAAAAAGAATGGTAATAATGAGGTGTTAACGATAGTAGAAAAAAGTGTTATCTCTGCTGATTTCTGTTGCGGTTTATATACATTTGATTCAGCACAAGAATTTGTTGAAACATATGAATCTATAGACCAAGAAAATGAAATTTATATATCTCATGTAATTTTAAAATGATACTAAAACGGTAAGCAATTTAAAAATAGAGAAACCACCCAATTCATTGATTGGGGAACTCAAGAAGATTGGGATATTTTTAATAAAGGTTATAGTAAAAATAAGTATAAAAAATAGTAGTAAATTTAAATTTGAAAAATGAGAGTATTTGTGTTAGGAGATTCTTTTGCTGAGAATATATATGAACGTCCAATAAAAATTCATAAAAAAGGAGCTGATATTACCTCTGATGATATAACATACCTTTCTCATAATACTGGGATTCACAGCTTTATAAAGTTACTAGCAAAGGCTAAAGGTAAATACCCTTTACACTTTACAGATTATTTTAAATTATTTGGATATGAGGTTATTAATTTTGGAGATGGTGGCTGCTCCGTCTATTCTATATATAATCAATTTACAAAAATAGATAAGGAATTTAAAGAAGGAGATAGAATAGTAATTAATTGGACATCTCCTTGCAGATTTGATTGGATTCGAGAGGATGGTGAATGGGACCTAACAATCATAGGTGATATAATACCAGAAGATATTCCTCAAGAACGCAAAAGAATGTTAATTGAGCAGAAACTATATAGAAGCAACAGTTTTGAGAAAGGTTTTTTAAATGAAAGGATGATACCCTTCATGTCTCACCTTATTTCCCTACACAGTAAATATAAACCAATTCTATGGTCACCATTTCCTCGGATATCGAAAATATTTGAAAATGATCAGTTTTACTTTTGGGAGGCTTCTAATGAAGTCTTTAAAAATATTATACCAGAATACAATGTACTGAGTATAATAGAAGAAACTAACCAAAGAGTAGACGATAACCACTACGGTAGATACGGAAACTTTTATACTGCTATAATTCTTAAAGAAATATTAGAGTATAGTCAAAATAATAATATAACCAGATACACTGAAGATAAAGAATTATTTAATAGAGTAGTAGATAAAATAAAAAATACTCCCCACGGTTTTGAACCCCTATACTAATACGTACTATAAGATATTATTTTTTTAGCTATAGTAAAGTTCCGGATATTCAACTATAACATGTATACCTCCTTGTGTATAAACGTGCTTGTAAGTCTCTTCTATAGACTCCCAATTTTTTAAATCATGAAATTGTATATTAGGGCACATAGATTCGAATTCTTGTAAATAATTTCCTTTGTGCTGATACCCAGGGTCTAACGGTTTATCTGATCCTTTTCCTAATCTTATAATCATGTTTACCTTCCATCTATCACCACTCATTAGACCAATTTTATCTACATGGTTAACTAGTTGATTTGTTGCACAAATTAAAAAATCCCACCTCGGGTAAAAAGAAATAACAAATTTGCCTGCCATCGCCATACCTAGAGAAATACCCATTTGAGATTCTTCCATAACAGGTAATTCAATTAACTTGTTTTTAGGTACATCAACAATCGTGGTACTCATTGGATTTCCTTGCCAAAGTACTTGTTGACCTATAAAAATAGTATCTTCCTGCTGACCTAGGTAAGTCATTGAACTTAAGAGTGAATCTTTATATAAACTTTTTTCCATAATTTTTAAATTAGAGTTTTAACAGTATTGATTTTGTCTATTATACTTGAAGCCATAACTTGATTACACTCTTTTGATGGATGATGATCTTTTGGTGTTATAGAAAAATGTTCAAGATCATTATAAATAACTAGATTTTCATTTTCATCTGTTAGGTCTCGTATAGAGTTATAAGTTTTACCTTTATAATGCAAAGGTATAAATCTCTGTGACATAAAACTATCCGATTCAACCAAAGGGTGGTAATCATTTTCCCAATTGAGAAAGAGTGTTTTGATTCCTTTGGATTCATAAAAAGAAAAGGTATCTTTTAACTGATTAAACACATTTTTAACATGATTTGAATACCATTTATCAAAATCTAAATTCTTATACTTTAACCATTTAGAAAATTCTTCTTGCTTTTTTAATGAATAGGGCGTATAGTTGTATTCAACATCATCGAGGGTGTAGGTAAAACTATTTCTATCAGGTTGGCTGGTTTGGACTATAATATATCCAATCTCATTGAAAGATAATGTATCTGTGAATAGATGGTCATATCCATCAATGAGCCCAAAAACTCTTTTGAGGTACTGGAAAGTAGTCTCTTCTGAACCTCCGTTCTGTAACATACAGACTTCAAATGTATTAAAATGATTTGCAACTAAACGAGGGTATCTCAATGTAGCACCATACCTTCTATGAGCATCTGTGACAAGTAAACCATCATAATCATCAGGAGCCGGTTCTTTCAAAGTAGGGAGGTTGGAGTAGTAATAAAGACCTTGACCCCAAGTGAAGGAGCACCCACCAAATACAATACCTTTGCTAATCTTATTTGAATTCGTTTTCATGTTTTTTATACCAATTATAAGCACTTGTTAAACCGTCTTCAATACTAGTTGTTGCTTCCCACCCTAATTTTTCTTTAATTTTATTAGAATCAATTTTACGAGTTGGGATCATAGAAGGCTTTCCACTAATAAACTCAGTCGGTGCATCAAACTTAGCAATAACTTTCATTTTTTCTAACACCTCTAATACCGAATAAACCTTATTAGAACCAACATTATATACCTCAAACATCTCAGTTTCTTTTTCCATTATAATCTGTAATGCTTCGACAAAGTCTTCAATATACAGTAGATCCCTTAACTCACTACCATCACCCCAAACCGGTATAGGGTTCATTTCATCTGCTACTTTTCGTATAGTAGCCGGAGTGACATGACATTTATTGAAATCATACTTATCATGTGGTCCAAATAAATTTGCTGGTCTAACAACAGTACATTTCATCTTTACAGGTAAATACTTACCATATAACTCGCATTGAATTTCAGCATACCTCTTCATCCAACCTACAGGAAAGTAAACCGGGTAAGGTTCATCAAATAGAAAATCAGTTTCGACAACAGGTACATCTCCTTTTGGTGGATAAACCGTATTGGAAGATAAAAATATATAATGTTTAATACTATTTCTCCAACTGGCATCAATTAGAAAATTATTCATAGCAACATTAGGTGTAACATGTGCTAGAGGGTCAACCACAGTGTCTACTGCATTTGAAGTACTTGCCGCACAATGATACACAACATCAATATTTTTAGTTGCTTTTAGACATTCTTCGTAGTTCTGTAAATCATGACTAGAGTAGTGAACACCCTTTAACATTTCTCTAACATTCCTAGTATGTAAATTAACTACTAAGCTTTTATACCCGTCCTTGTGTAACCGAGCTACTAAATTTTGACCAACCAAACCGGAACCTCCGGTTATTAGTATTCTTGAATTTTTACTTATCATATTCTATTTGTTATTTTATTAACTTTTATTTATATTGATTTTATATTGGAGTCTCTTTCCTCAATCTCATTATAAAGTATTGGAGATTTATAATTAACAGTTGGATTATTCGGATCACTGTAATCATATCTACATTGTAGAATAGACTCTCTATTTTATCTATCTCAGTTTTAAGTTCGTTGGTTTTAGAATCAAAGTATATACTTTCATCCTTATCCATAAGGTCATGTGGATCACCTACATAAAAACCTTCTTTTAAAAAATCATCTGGAGGAATTGGTATAGAATTCATAAACTTCTTTTAATCTTACAATAAATGATTTAGTTGGTAAAGTATTATAATGTGCTTGCTTTGTAATATCCATTAATCTCTTTAAGTCACCGTTAGGTTTTGATGTATCCCATTTGATATCTAAATCTTTTCCACTAATACTAGCTATATTATCGACTATCTCTTTGATTGAAATCTCAATTCCGGACCCAAAATTAACAATATCGTTTATTTGATTAGTATACATTTTTATAATAGCATCCGCTACATCACCGGCGTAAACAAAATCTCTAATTGGTGATCCATCACCCCAGCATACAATTTCATTCTTTGCTTCTGCAACTTTTTTAATTGTTGAAGCTATCACAGTACCGAATCCACTAAAATCATCATATTCACCGAATATGTTTGCTGGTCTTATAATTGACCATTTATTATAGTCATACTGTACCTTGTAAGCACCAAGAAGTATTTCTCCCATTCTTTTACTCCAACTAGGGTACCAATCAGCCTCAGAGGGAAGAGTCTTCCAAACAGTATCTTCAATAAATACCTCAGCCGGAGCATATACCCCTACCGAACTAACAAATACTAACCAAATATCTTGCTTAGCACATTGGTTTATAATCTCAGTATTGATTTTGAAAGAAGGGTAAAGAAAATCGACCGGACTATTTTTAGCCTTTAAAGGTGATCCTTTTATACCGAATGTATTAAATACCGCATTAAATTTATTACTCGAAAAAATATTTTCAATTACATTACTTTTAATTAGATCAGCTTCAATAAAAGACCATCCATCTATAGGAAGGTGTTTACTGCGGTATAAATCAACCCCTACTACATCGTAACCTAGTCCGATACATTTTTTTACTAAATGTGTTCCCACTAGACCACTACACCCTGTTATTAGTATTTTTTTCATTATATTAATTTCTTTTTAGTATAATTCTCCTTAATATTAATTTTACGAGGTAGATCACATAATCCTAATAGAAAATCTCTATCTCTATGATTATTAGCCCATTTTAAAGATTTTTTATAATTATCAGTAAACCTCTTTTTGTTATTCTTATAAAACTCTATAAAAAATTCTTTATTATCGTTAATTCTTTTTACTTCCTTGACGAATTGAAATAACCTATCCCTGTGATTAAGAACCGTATCATAACTATGATCTATAATATCATCAAACCAATCGAAATCATAATGATTTTTAATTTCGGTAATATGATACGGAGATGCAAGTATTAGAGGAAATTGCATAACATAAAATGCTTTGAAAGACTTCTCACTAATATGTAAAACATCTGAATCAAACTCTGTTTCGGTGGTTATGTTAAAATATGAATTTTCAAAAGTTTCTTTTATATAAGTCTCTCCCCAATTGATAGAATCTGTGTCTTCCCTACTATCAAACCAAGTAAACTGCTCTTCATATTTATTTTTTTTCTGTTCTATATTTTGAAAATAATCAATTTCTTCCTGTAGTTCAACTACATCTGCATCATTTAGTACATTACAGTAGAAAACTATATGTATATTTTTAGCATTCCATCCGTTAACTAAAGACCAATCTACATTGTCTATAATATTATTTTTCTTTAATAACGAAAGTAGTGCATACCTATGAGGCCTGGGTCTCCTATTTTGACATAGGAAAAAAGCTCCCTCCTTATCTGTTTTAAAATCAAGAGTGCCCATCTGTTTGCGCATAATTAAAGCAATCTGATCTCTTAGTATTGATGTAACGTGAAAATTAATATCACTTTTTAGTCTTTTCTTATAATCATTTAACTGTATATTGTTATTAGCAATCCATAATTGTTTTTGATTTATATTGAGCTCAACAGCCCATTCGTGAATAGCTTTAACAGTTTCAAAGTTTTCATATTCATGTTCATTCATCATAATAATATTAAAGTTAGGAAACTTTAATACTGTATCAATAACCTCGGCAGGCATCGGCAACAACCCCTCTCTGAGATTAGAGAGTATCCTATTAGGAGTTAATATTATAAAATAAAAGAATCTTCTATCTGGATAATTAGCTATATCCTCTAATGGGTACCTTCTAACTAGAACCCCTGGAAAATGTAAAGGACCTAGAGGTGAGTCAATATTCATTAAGAAACCTGTATAAACCTCCCTACAATTAGGATTATCAGGAAATTGCAGTTTCTCATTCCAATTATCATATATAAGATTGAGGTTACCAGTCGGTGGTTTAACCCCTAAACTATCTAAATAACCAAAAAACCTATAATCGTGGATATTGTTAAGATTTTCAAGTACTTCACGGTTGTTAATAAATCTTTCTTTATTTTTTTTATAAAACTCTATAAAAAAATCTTTTTTACCGTTGATTCTTTTTATTTCTTTAACAAAGGCAGCAAGCCTTTCTCTGTCATTTACAATATTATCATAATCGTGATTTATTACATCATCAAAAAAATCTATATCGGGATAGGCTTTTCTAAAATAATAACCATGACGGTAGGATGCTAGGATAAGAGGAAATTGAAAATAAAGAAACGGCTTAAAAGACTTTTCTGATATATGAACATCCTCATTATAGAAATTAGACTCAGTTACAATATTAAAATATGAGTTCTCATAAGTATTAGGTTCAAAAAAGATTGATTGATTATCCCGCTTATCAAATTCATTTCTATCAATTTCGTATTTACTTTTTTGTATTGTGATAGAACGAAAAAACTCAATCTCCTGAGATACTTCATGATATTTTTGTGGATTCAAAACCCGTAAGTAATCTTCCTCCACAAAATCAGCATTATTATCCCAACCGTTAATTAAAGACCAGTTTATATCTCCTAATAGGTCGTAGTTTTTTAATAAACACAGCAAACCGTATCTATGTATTCTAGGAGACCTATTGTGACATAGAAAAAAAGAACCCGGATCTTTATCAGATTTAAAGTTTAATACCTTGTCCTCATCCTCTATAGCATTTAACATTGTACGGGTGGTATAAACTTGCGCACTAATGCTCAAATCTGCTTTATAGTCTTCTAGTTTTTCATTATTACTCACAAGAATAGTACGAGTAGGATCTAGTTTTAATGTCTGTACGAGTTTTTCTAAAGAAACTAGAGAATCTTTAGGTTCAAATTCACATTCATTCATTAGGAGTAAATATAAATTTGAGTTTTGATTAAACATCCGAATAACTTCATTATCAACAGGCATTTTATCATGAGCAAACGAATCCCTAAAGAAACTTTCTCTGCACCAAACATAATAAAAGAAAACCTCATCTGGGTATTTTATAACATCTTCTAACTTTCTTGGTACTGTTTTAACTGAAGGAAGAACTGAGATCATATTCATTTCAGTTAACCACCGTCTATCAGCACCAGGCTGAGGTGTAATATTGGTTTTAGGTCTATTAGGTTTCGGAATATTTTTTTCTAAATCCCAATCGTCATAGACGAGGTTTAAAACAATTTCTTTTTTACTCTGGTTTGACATAAGCTAGTCTTAAAACACCACCCATTTACCTGTACCGTAATGTGGCCATTTCTTTTTGTAATCATACCAAATAACATCACTTGGTATTTCTCTTTTTTTATCATTCCAAGTCTTCTCGGTAGGGGTATTAGTTGAAACACCATTGTCCTCCACAATAAAGACTATAGGGAGATTGTAGTTAGTAGCATATTTGTGCATTTCATAGAAACCTCCGGTTTCAAAAGCCATATCTCCTATAAAGCAGAATACCTTATCATCCTTACCGTCTATCTTATTAGCCATCGCTATACCGGTTGCTATTGGTATAATTGCACCAACTATTGCTGATGCATAGAATTTATACTCTTCACTAACGATAGTAATAGAACGGCCAGCCAGAATTTCACCCGCCAACCACTTTGAAGGTACACCTTTCAACAGAGCATGATAATGAGAACGCCATGTTGAGAACACCCAATCGGTAGGTTTAATTCTTTTACAAATTTCAATTAACTCATCTTCATTCCCACCACTCAAGTGAACAGGTCCTTTTATTTTACCTAATTCCCAATCTACTACTATATCTTTTTCAAACTGCTCTAAACCTTCTTTGTCGTAGAGGGTCTCTTTTACTATCGGGTATTGTTCTAAATTTTTTATCATCGGTCTCTTTTTTGTAATACAGGAGATAAAGTAGGCCATTCCATCTGATAATCAGGATCATTCCATTTCACCACCCCTTGTTCATTAGCATCGACATAGCCGTCTTTATAAAATAAATTGTAATGGAACATACAATCAGTTAAGGCATAATGCCCGTTAGCAAACCCTGGTGGAATTAACACCTGGTTTCTATCTTTTTCAGTTATCATAAATGATTCCCAAACACCAAAAGTAGCAGATTCTTTTCTTACATCTAATACAATTAAGTATATATCACCTACGGCTGCTTGAACTAATTTCCAAGTCTTATTATCATAATGTAGCCCTCTCAGTACACCTTTGTATGATTTAGAAAATCTACCGTGAATACTAATTTCATTTTTTTCGTAATGGATATGCTTCATTACTGGATGCTCTTCACTATGAAATGTAGTAAATATTTCACCTCTATATTCCCTATAGATTGAAGGAGTGAAGACTGGTACCTGATACCCAAATTTCTTTGATGGAGTTTCTATGAACTCATCCCATTTATTGCTCATATTAATGTTGTATGTTGTGATGTAAATAAATGATTATTTAGAAAACCTACTAATGTAAATCGTTTACCAATGCAATTTTCTACTCTATGAGCTTCATCTCTTGTGAAGTACACCATAGTCCCAATTTTTGGTTTTAAACTTACCTCACTGAATACCAATTCACCCCCTGAGTAATTATCATTTAAAAATATAACAAATGAATAACGATTTAGATGTAAATGTGTAGTTTCAACTTGCTCAATATCCTCATCAGTACACTGTATTCTAAATTTCTTAAAATCACAGTTTAACAACTCAGGAATAATATCAATAACTTTTTTCAAATGTGGAATTAAATTAAATCCTTGAAAACGGTAAATATTATCCTGACTTACTATAACATCTGTATTACTCCATAAATTCAATATAGAATTACATTGTGTTTTTGATATATAGTCATCTATGATTGTAATCATATAACATTACTCATATTATGTTTGATTAGCGTAACCTAAAGGGAAACCGTTTCTGAATTCTGCTCCCATTTTAGGGACTATCATCTGGTAAGCCATTATTAGTTGTAGTATGCCGTTATCAATATTCCATTCCGGCTTCCATCCTGTAGCTTCAATCTTAGTATTAGATACGATATAGTTACGCTTGTCCGGATCTTCATAATAGTCATCGTACACCACCGCAAAATCTTTTACATGTTTTTGTATTTTCTCTAGTAGTTCTTGTTTAGAAAGATTAGCATCACTTAGTCCGACATTAAAAATTTCACCCTTGTAGGTATTATAATTGTCTAGCATAAATAAAAATGCATTTGCTACATCCTGTATATGTATAAAATTTCTTTTAAAACTCTTCTCAAACACTACAATGTACTTATCAGTAATAGCTTTATAGGTAAAGTCATTTACAAGCAAATCAGTTCTCATTCTAGTGGAAACACCGAAAACAGTTGCTAATCTAAAAATTATAGCATCTGTATTTAATTTTAAATAATCTTCTGCCCTACATTTAGTACTACCGTAAATAGAAATAGGGCTCAAAGGAGACTCTTCGGTGTATTCTACTTGAACAGACCCTATACCGTACCCACTATTAGTATTAGGATAAAGTATTTTTTTATTTTTACCTTGTATGAATCTGACAATATTACATATCTGTTTAAAATTTACATCCTCTGCTAAATCCGGTTCAGAAGCACAAGCTGGAAAACCAACAATCGCCGCCAAAGGTATAATAACATCAGCATCGTTACATAATCTTTCTAAAAGATCTAGATTACGAACATCACCGTGTATAAATTTAAAATTAGGATTAGAGGTATAGGATAGAAGAGAAACTTGATTGAATATTAGTTTATCTAAGACTACAACTTCATGACCAGATATCAACATCTTACCGACTATAACCGAACCGAGATAACCAGCACCTCCTGTAATTAGTATTTTCATAAGTAGAACATAACTAAGATTAAACTAAAATAAAACTAATTTGTATAATTAAATATTAAAAAAGTAGGTTAAAAGTAAAAATACTTTAAAGAATAATGTGATTTTGTTCGAGGTAAGGCAAGATTATCTCCTCAGTAAATTTTTCATGACCAAATCTAGTAGGATGTGAATCATGAAATCCATTGACGGGAGGACCAAAACCTTCTTGATTGTAATTGTCTTGTACCCACTCTAGGCAACCCTCTACAGGTAGAAATTTTTCCCAATCAACCATATTGTAAAGATAGGAAATCTCCTGAATCTTGACTAACTCAGGATCAAAGAGCTTTTGCATTGTTGACATAAAGTATTTAATGTTCAATCTTTTCAAGTACCATTGAACTCTTAAAATATGTTCAAGAGTATACACCGTTGAAGAGACGACATGATTAAACACCTTATAATGTAATTCACAATCCTCAGAACTCTGCCAGTCAGGTATCATAAGTCTCCATCCATCCCATTTATAATCAGTGACATAGGTTGGGTTATAACTTTGATATGGGGGTCCAACGTACATGTCATCATGAGATATATAACGTTCACTTCTATCTATAGCCGACCACATAACTCCTACTACTATATTTTCGGTATTTGTAGGTGCAGTATGGTGCCAACCGGCAGCTGCTTGATTTGTATCGTGTATTATTTTTCTTGAAATTAAACCGTTCCCCTGAGATGGGACAGCAGAGTTTATCATATTAAAGTCAAAAAGTTCTTGGAGTATAACAGGCCAGTTATGATCATGAGCTGTAAAACTACAACCGCTTACTATTAAAGTTTTTTTAGATTCCATATAACTAGTAAAAAAGTTTAAAGATACGTAACTTAAAATCTATATATAAATATATTTATAAATGTAAAAAATTAAAGTTATGAGCAAAGCTATCATAATATCAGGATACTTAAATAATCTCTCTGACAATATTATACCTTTTTTAGATGTTGAGACAGATCTTTATGTTCATACCTGGAAAGATAATGATAATCTGCGATGGGTTGCTAAATTAGAAAGATACAAAAAATATTGTAATCAATTTAACCTAATAGTAGAAGAACCAAAATATAATAACAAGTTACATTCCTATTTTTATTCTACCTGGAGAGCATTTAATAGTATAGAGAACCCAGAGACATACAGCCAGATTATAAAGTTCAAACCTAATCTAGACTCAGATAGAATTAAATGTAAGTTTAATTTAAATTACTATTTCAACAAAGCAGCCCTACAATCAAGACCTTTACTCGAAAATGTGAAAAAAGAAGAGTGTTTTTTTGGGTCAATTTACTATAAGACAATGGATGAAAGAATGTTTTCTGGATTTCCGCAATCTTTTATGAACTTTTTTAGTTTAAAAGTACACGCCTTTGAAAAAAAGATGTTATATTTAGATAAGGTACTTGAAGACAAGTACGGAATTAATTACGAAGGAAGCCTTTTTTGGATGCATTGGGCAGAAAATACAAATGTACCGTTAATACAAGATTTAGATTTAATAATACCTAACAATAAATAATTATGAAGTTAAAAGAAGAAGAATTAAAACAAATAACCGATTTTCAGCAAAGACAAGCAAGTTTACAATCAGAACTAGGCCAAATAGGTTTGATAAAGATACAAATAGAAAGAAGAGAAATAGCCGCCAAAGAATACCACGAAACTACATTGGCCCTGGAGAAAACTATCGCCGCCGACTTACAGAAGGCATACGGCAACGGAACAGTGGATACAACTACAGGAACATTCAATCCAACCGAAGCTCCTACAGAATAAACACCTTTATATAAGAGAAGGTACTATTTATTACTGCATTATAAAACACTAAATACCAATTGAGGTTTTGATTATCTGTATATATTTATTATAGACATAAAATAAATTTTTCCTAACATGGCAGAAACAATAATCTCCCCAGGTGTATTCCAAAGAGAAAACGACATTTCCTTTATACAACCAGCACCTATTGAGGCAGGAGCAGTAATACTTGGACCAACCGTTAAAGGACCAGTAGAAATTCCCACAGTAGTAACTTCTTACGGAAACTTCACAAATATCTTCGGAGTAACTTTTGAATCAGGTTCTAACTCTCATGAATTTCTTACCTCACTAGCAGTTAAAAATTACTTCCAACAAGGAGGAAATACTTGTTTGGTAACTAGAGTAGTAAATGGATCATTTTCAGCAGCTACCTCTACATTTATATCAGCTTCACAGTCTGAATTTGCTTCTACTGCTTCCTTTAGTCTAGAAACATTAGGAAAAGGGGCTATCTTTAATAACTCTCAAGGAGTTGCCGATACCGGAGTAGAAAACACTGGCGGATCTTTAATAAGCGGATCAGCAGATAATATAAGATGGCAAATCAGCAATGTAAGTGCCGCTAAAGGAACATTTGCTCTTTCGATTCGTAAAGGAGACGATAGTACAAAAGAAAAAACTATTTTAGAGACATTTAATAATCTATCTCTAGACCCTAATTCTCCTAACTATATTGAAAAAGTAATAGGAAATCAAGCACCTGCTATATCTGGAGATGCTAGTCAAGTTATTGCTACAGGAGATTATGTTAATCGATCTAACTACATTAGAGTAGCATCAGTTAACCTACCAACCCTAAACTATCTAGGAACTGATGGCGTAACGGTACTTAGTGGATCTGATGCAAAATCTTTTACACATAGACTTCCTTTAGCATCTTCTGGATCTTTTTTCGGAGCAACAGGTACAGTAGCTAACGGAGCTAAATTGTTTAAAGACATCAGCACAACAACACAAGGTTTAGCTGCAACTGATTACGATGATGTAATTACACTACTAGGAAATAAAGATGATTACCAGTTTAATATTATCTCAGCACCAGGTTTAGTTTACAGCTTACATTCAACTCAGATTGATAATATTATTTCTCTTGCAGAGTCAAGAGGAGATTGTATCGCAGTAGTAGATCTTCAATCTTACGGTGCTACAGTATCTAACGTAGTAGCTCAAGCTGACGTGTTAAATTCTTCTTATACATCTACATACTGGCCTTGGTTACAAATGCAATCAGCTACAGGTAAAAATGTCTGGGCACCAGCTTCAACAGTAATACCGGGCGTTTATGCTTTCACTGACGGTGCTTCTGCACCATGGTTCGCACCAGCCGGACTTGTTAGAGGAGGGTTGACAGGCGTTATTCAAGCTGAAAAGAAACTTTCTAAAACTGATAGAGATAATCTATATAACGGAAAAGTTAATCCAATTGCTACATTCCCTGGAACAGGTATCGCAGTATTTGGTCAGAAAACACTTCAAACTAAAGCTTCTGCTTTAGATAGAGTAAATGTAAGAAGATTGTTGATTGAACTTAAAAAATTCATTGGTAATCAAGCTAATAATCTAGTATTCGAACAGAATACAATAACTACAAGAAATAGATTCTTATCTACTGTTAACCCATTTCTAGAATCAGTAACACAGAGAAACGGACTTTACGCATACAGAATTGTAATGGATGATTCAAATAATACTGCTGATGTAGTTGATAGAAATCAATTAGTTGGTCAGATATATATACAACCAGCCAAAACAGCAGAATTTATCGTTCTTGATTTTGTAGTAGAACCAACAGGAGCTTCTTTCGGAGTATAATTTAAAAATAACACTATTTATAATAAAGCAAACATAAAATGGCTATATTAGATTCATCAGCAATAATGTTCAAAGCATTTGAACCCAAAGTACAAAACAGGTTCCTTATGTATATGGATACGGACGGTATTGAAATACCTTCTTATATGGTAAAAAACGTTAAAGCTCCATCCTTTACAGATTCCGTTGTTAAACTTGATCATATTAACTCTTACAGAAAGATTAGAGGGAAAAGAGAATGGCAAGATATGACCATGACATTATATGATCCGATTACCCCTTCTGGAGCACAAGCAGTAATGGAATGGGCTCGTCTTTCCTACGAATCGGTAACAGGTAGAGCAGGATATTCAGACTTTTATAAAAAACGCTTAAGACTAGAGATTCTAGGTCCTGTAGGGGATGTTGTAGGAGAATGGGAAATACACGGAGCATTTGTCACTAATGCAGATTTTGGTCAGTTTGACTGGTCCTCTGACGCGGTAGTAGATTTAGGCATTACAATATCGATGGATTATTGCGTACTCAATTACTAATAGACATTTTAATTTAGTACTTTTAAAGACCCGGATTATTTCCGGGTTTTTTGTTGTATATTAACTTTTTTTTAGTTATATTTATATAAGATCTAGTTATAAAAAATAAAATTTATGGATTCTAAATTTCAAATGCCTACCGAAACGGTAGATTTACCCACAAAAGGTTTACTTTACCCTGAAGATTCCCCATTAGCAGCCGGTACTATAGAAATGAAGTACATGACAGCTAAAGAAGAGGACATACTTACTAACACAAATTACATAAAGAACGGTACGGTTATAGATAAACTACTGAAAGCACTTATTGTTACCGAAAATGTAGATTATAATGCGCTTCTCACAGGAGATAAAAATGCAATCATGATAGCCGCTCGTATATTAGCATACGGAAAAAATTATGAAGTAGACTACAATGGAGAAACTCACACGGTAGATTTAACTCAACTTAAAGAAAAAGAAGTAGACTATTCTCTGTTTCAAAATCGTACTAATTCGTTTGAATTTAAATTACCTAACTCAGATAATAAAATAACTTTTAAGTTACTTTCTCATGAGGATGAGAGAAAAATAGAAGAGGAACAGAAAGGATTAAAGAAAATAAATAAAGACAGTAGTACAGAAGTAACTACCAGGCTGAAGTATATGATTACCGGTATTAACGGTGTAACAGAAAAAAAAGATATTCGAAATTTTGTAGATAATTACCTACTATCTAAAGATGCTAGAGAATTGAGAAAATTTTATACATCAATATCCCCGGACATAGAGTTAAAATTTAGTACCACCGACGGCGAGGAGGACGTTGACCTGCCTATCGGGCTAACATTTTTTTGGCCAGATTCCAATTGATAGAGTAGGGGTATTCACACAAGTACATGAAATAGTTTTTCACGGCAACGGAGGATACAGTTGGGAAACAGTATACAATATGCCTATTTGGTTAAGAAGGTTTACATACGCCCTTTTAAAGAAACATTACGAAAAAGAATCCGAAGAAGTAGTTCCACTACCATCTTCGAAAAATAAAATTCATAGACCAGGCATACAACCTTCATATAGTACTAAGGCTTCTAAATAACAGAAGCCTTTACTATTTATAGACATACCTTTATATATGGCTACTAAAAAAGAAATAGAAGAGAGTAATAAACTTTTAAGAGAACAGAATGAACTCTTAAAAAAAAACCGTCTCATCACAGAGGAGAGTCTAGACGATACCCGTGAGTTAGCAAATATACTACGAGATCAAACTAAAGAGATAGAATTTCAAGTATCTGAAAAAAACCAACTAAGATCTATCGGTAATAGTTTAAATAAACTTGCACAAGATTCATTTAATATTACAAACGATGAATTAGCAGATCTCGGAACATCCAAAAAACTATTAGAATTTCAGAAAAAACTTAAAAAAGATGTCCTTGGTTTAGAATCCCTGAGAGGTAAGTTAATAGCAGCCGAACCGAAATTACAGGTAGAAATTAATAGAAATATTAAGGCTCAAATCGCATCTGCTGAAGACCTTGAAGCACAGTTAACAAAACAAGTAGAATTAACACAAAAGATTAATAAAAATTCTAGTGTTAAAGCATTCCCCGGTTTAGAAGATCTTGTTAAAGCCATACCGGGTCTTAGAAAATTCTCAGAACCTTTTCAAGAAGCATCAAAAGCAGCAAGAAATGCAGCGTTAAGCAATTTAAAATCTATAAAACAGGTGAGCGTATTAGGCGCCGGATTTAGAGCATTAGGACCTGCCTTGATGAAATCACTTGGCCCGATAGGGTTACTAGGATTGGCAATAAATTTTATTGTAGATCTATTGATCGCTGCTGATGAAAATACAACTAATATTGCCAAGAACTTAGGAATATCAAAATCAGCAGCAGAAGAATTACGTTTGGAGTTTGTTGAAATCGCAAGAGAGAATAACAACCTTCTGGTAACTTCAACATCTCTAATAGCAGCCCAAGGTGAATTAACTCAAGCTTTAGGTGCAACAACTAGAGAATCTAAAAACTTATCCGAAAATCAAGTTTTTCTTACTAAAAATTTAGGAATAGCAGGAGATAAAGCAGCTTTTATGCAGCTAATGTTTGCAGCCACAAATCAAAACGTGGATTCTGTAATAGACAGTACTCTTAATTTCGCAAGGGCACAAGGAATAGCAAACGGGTACTTAATAACAGGAGAAAGCATACTAGCAGAAATAGCCACCACATCAGCTGAAATCTCAGGCTATTACGGATTTAATAATATAGCATTAGCAAAAGCAGTTTATACCGCAAGACAGTTTGGATTAACTTTAATGCAAACCCAAAGCATTAGTAAAGGACTTCTTGATTTTGAATCTTCAATTTCTAACGAATTAGAAGCAGAATTAATATCCGGTAAGGCACTAAACTTTGAAAAAGCTAGAATGCTAGCACTCCAAGGAGATTCTGCAGGAGCTGCAGCCGAAGTTTTAAAACAAGCCCAAGCTCTTACAACCGAGCAAAGAAAAAACCCAATACTTATGGGAGCGATGGCAAAAGCTGCCGGACTTTCAGTAGAAGAGCTAAACAAAGCGTTTCTCATCGAGAAGAATTTAAAGATGTCTCGTGAGGATTATAATGAACTTTTAGCTAAAGGAGCAGAAACCGGAGATAAAGAGCAAGTATCAAGCTTAGCATATTTAGGTAGAACAAAAGAGGAGATTGAAAAGACTTTAACTGCCCAACAAAAGTTTGCTGCTTCTTTAGAGAAAGCTAAAGATCAATTTACAGGATTAGTAGGCTCCGGTTTATTAGATGATCTTGCAGATTCAATCGCCTCTTTGGTAAAGTTTATTGGATTCTTTACTGGCAATGCATTATCAGACGTCGAGAAAGAAAAAAGATCTAAATTAACTGCTGGTAAAGATGGAATGTCCATGTCTGAAGCAACTAAGTTAATTAGATCTACTCGAGGTGCAGGAAAGATGGATTATATAAAAGATGCTGTGATGCCTTTTTTTTCCGGATCTATTTCCAGCTTCATTAAAGGCACTAATTTTGCAGCTTCATCGGATGAAACCGCTAAAATTACATCTAAAGTACTTGAAAAAAAGCTTGCAGAAGCAGCTAAAAGAGATAAGATAGCCACTGCTATGGCTGATACCCCGCTAGCTACCGGAGGAATAGTTACTAAGCCCACCAGAGCATTGGTTGGAGAAGCAGGTGCAGAAGCAGTCATACCTCTAACAGCACTCTATGCTAAATTTGACGAATTAATTGCTGCAGTAAATAAAGGAGGATCCGTATATATAGATGGTAATAAAGCAGGAGAAGCATTAATGCTCGGTTCATATAAACTAAGTTAAAGCTATTTATTTAAAAAATAATATTATGGGACTAAGAGATAAACTAGAAGCCGGTGAGATGGGTATAAAACTAACACAAGGTTTCTACAAATACAAAGGAGAAGAGATTGCAAATCAGGCTGATAATACACAGGCTTCAACAACTCATGCAGATGGACAAAAGAGATTACCGGGACAGTCTGAATTTGACTTAGACGGTAAAACACCAGCCAAATATAGTGATAATTTACCTAAATAGTGTCTATACTAACAAACTATAATGAGGGCGATCTAACTGAATTAAACAAACTAAAATACGTTGGGTTTAGCAGTAGCGGAGGATCTCCGTTAATTACCAAAAAGATTCCAACCCGTGTAGATGAGCAAGGCCATAGTTCTAATGAGATCAACAGACGAACAGACGATCTAGTAAGAATTACCAAGCTTTTAACAACTACCGGAGCTGGTATAAAACACCTTGGTAAAGAGACATTATTATTTTCATCAAAAAAGCCTTCTAATACCATAAGTAGTTTCATATCAACTAAGCAACCTAAACCTGTTGGCTCAAATAACCTATCAACCCTTACTGGCCCCAAAGCATTTTCAGACAAACTCAAAAGCGGTTTCAATGACACTATAGGGTCTATTACTAAAGATTCAATCATTGGTGCACTTAAACAAGCAGGTAGCTCTGCAGCTCGCTCAGCTCTAGTACTAGCGTCTACTTTAGCTCAAATACCTGTAAACGGAACCGGAACACATTTTGTAAGGGGATTCGCGGGTACTACTTTTCTTGGCGGTAAACTTACAACACAGGGAGGGTATTTAAGTAGCCTTAAGCTAAATGGAAGTGACGACTCTACTAATGAAACTCAATTTGCAAATTCACCCCATGCTCCTCTAGAAGGGGTCAAAGAAGCATATCAAATAAATGCTCCCGATACTAAAATTGAAAAAGAAAATAGATTGTTTTTAGGAACTCCTTCAAAAAGAAAAGCTTCAATAATAGATGATCCTGCAGGCAAAACAATGATAGGAACATTCGATCAGATAAATGCACTTGCACCCTATGATAATAGTGGCTCTGTAAAAGAAGAGGGGACAAACGACCTAATAAAATTTAGATTTAAAGTTATCACCCCCGACAGTAAAACGTATCTTCATTTTAGAGCTTATTTAGATTCTTTTGATGATTCATTTACTGGAAATTGGTCAGATTTTAACTATGTAGGCAGAGGTGAAAACTTTCATACCTATCAGAATTTCAACCGTAGTATCAGTATAGGTTTTAAAATAGCAGCACAGACTAGGTACGAGATGAGACCTCTTTACCAGAAGATAGTAACTCTTGCTTCAGCAACCGCACCTACATATTCTACTGAAGGATTTATGAGAGGTACCTTAGTACAGGCTACAGTCGGGTCTTACATAAGAGAATTACCTGGATTTTTAACAAGTGTGAATTTTAGCTGGGATAAAGAATACCCATGGGAGATAGCATTAGATGGGTCGGATCAACAGGAATTACCAATGATTTTAAACTGTCAATTACAGTTTACACCGATTCACAAATTTACACCCCAGACTGGTTTATATAATTATATGACTACAGATCAAACTGACAAACCTCGATTTTTTGCTGATGGTAAACAAATTGATCCTCCAGTCAAATTAGCAAAACCTGAAGATACCACAGTAGATACTGGAAATTCTTCCAACTTACAATTCGGTGCCTTATAAGTTATTTTATGGATAGATACAACGACATAGGGCAATTATTTTCAGAATCAGGAACAAGATATAGGAGAAATCCTATATACCCAACTATTCCTCCTACCGTAGATGATATTTACATTATTACTACAATAGGAGATAGGTATGATACTTTAGCTTTACAGTTTTATAATGATTCATCCCTTTGGTGGATTATTGCTATGTCGAATAATTATGAAAAAGCTTCTTTAGCAGTTAAACCCGGGGTACAATTAAGAATACCAGGCGATAAATCAAACGCATTACAGTTATACAGTCAAATAAACTCAACAAGATAGTATGTCTTTAGGGTATAAGTCAAAATCAATAGTAGGAGGACCTTTAGAAGAGAAGGTACTTGATCAACTAAGTGCCCGTAAGGCTGTAATAAAAAAAAGAAATGATAGATCAACTGAAGATCTATTATTCCTTAATAGCACTACCGGCTGGGTTAAAATGACCTCAGCAGTCGATGTTTCTACAGAAACTGACATTAAGGGGAACCCGGTTTATTCTAATGATACCTCTAAAAAAAATGTACTACTTGGCGGTACTCTAAATAGCGGAAGCATACAAGGCGGTATATTTAATGATACCGATAACGCCTATAAGAAGTCCGATATGTTAGGCTATCGCCCGATGGCCGGTATAACAGGTTTTAAAGTAGACTCTAAAAACACTTTTGGAACACTACGTGTTGCTACTGTAGATTTTAAAGCTAATTCTATTGAACAGTTAGATGATCTTGAACAGTTATTTCTAAGACCAGGATTTAGTGTACTTTTAGAATGGGGTCATTCTTTGTATTTAGATAACAAGGGCACCTTGGGAAAAACCATAAAAACATTCCCTGACTTCTTTACAGGAAAATCAGCTAAAAAGATTTACGAGGAAATTGAAAGCCTACAGAAAGGCTCAAATTACAATTATGATGCAATGTACGGTTTTATTAAAAACTTTGCATGGTCTTATAATCTAGATGGCGGGTATGACTGTAAAGTAGATTTAGTATCTAGAGGTGAATTAATAGAATCCCTTGAAATACTGGTTCCCCCTTCTACTTCTACAAATTCCGTAGACCCAAGTTATTATAATTCAACTTCCTGGACAACAGCCTTACATTTATTTTTAAATACAATTAAAGAAGTTCCTGCTGAAGTTTTTTTTACTGGAAACGATGCTGATATAAAATCAGCGGACAAAGAATTTAATGATAGGGTTATAGAAGCACTAAAATCAACAGTAGAACCCCTGTGGAATGATTTAAGTAGTCTACTATTTGTTGAAGGTAGAGAGTTAAACATTAAACAGATTACAATACCAAACCAAGAAGGTAGCGAAGAGAACGTATCATCAGAAAAATACATACAGCTTGGACCGTTACTTGAACTTATTAATTTAGTATTTTTAATTAACTCGGATAAGGATGATAATAAAATTATAAGGTTTAAGACTGAAAATTTCCTTACCCCTACACCTTTCTTTACATTCCCTCAACACTTTGCGTTAGATCCATTTATATGTATAATACCTAAACCTGGAAAACCTCCAGAACCAGAAGATAGTCATGTTGGTTACAATATTGCACACCAGACAACACCCATCCCGGGGATCAAAGACCAAGCAGGAGATATTATAGGCGGAGAAGAAGAGATTTTAAATATATATTTAAATATCAACTACATTCTAGACTGCTTCCAAATTACCTCAGAAAGTAGTGAGAAAACTGTGCTAAACTTTGTTCAAACAATACTAAGAGGGGTGAATGAAAATTTAGGGTATATAAACGATTTAGATATACATTTTGCAGAGGAAGAATCTAATTACTACATTGTCGATAGAAAGATTACACCTTCAAAGGAGGATTTAGTAGATTCTAACATTGATCTAGTAGGTTTAAATAGTATGCTTGAAAATTTATCATTTACCTCAAAAGTTAGTGCAAATATCAGCTCTATGATAGCCATAGGAGCACAAGCCTCTTCAACTAATGCAGGATTAGATATTTTAAATATACAGACATGGGGATCAGGTCTACAAGATAGGCACTTAAAAACTAAATTTATAGGATCAAAACCTGAAGAGGAAACTAAGGAGTTAGAAACACCAATTGCGGATATTAAAGGCTTTTTAGATTGGGTTAAGACTGTTAATAGTGCCCAAGATGAACATACCTGTAATATTACTCGATCTGATATTGCTAGCAAAATACCAGTTCATAAATTCTTAATGACAAAAGCTTCCCAAATAGAAACTAAATTTGAAGAAACAAATCCCGGAGGACTAATACCATTTGAATTATCGTTCTCTATGGCAGGAATATCAGGTATAAAAATCGGACAAGCTTTTACTGTACCGGATAGTATTATGCCTAAAAGGTACAGAGGTACTATTGCATTTTTAGTTACCCATATTGATCATTCTATAAAAAATAATCGCTGGGTTACAGGAATTCAAACACAGATGATTGTTTCTAAAAAATTCGAAAAAAACAGTAATGATGAAAGCTTAGAAGTAGCTTTTGAAAATATTTTAAAACCAATTACTAGTTAATACAGTATGTACCTACCTAAATCAAAATACAGCAAACCAAAATATACCCAAGGGTATGATTTTAACTTACCCAACGGTAAGCGGTATGTTGGATGGTGCTTTGAGACGTATAAAAAACAAGTATTTACAGGTAAGGAACCCTCCGATAAAAGTACACTACTGGTACCTGTTACTGAGACTACAAATAAACCTAGTAAGAAACTTATGTTTCAACCCCTTGCATCTACTATTGTAGATCGAGCAGCTATAGTTAGTAACAGGACAATAGATTCTGTAATTATTCCAAATAGTAAAACAGTAAAACAAGACATACTTGTAGACTCTACTGACATAACCAACGGATATTTCCTTAGGTACTTTCTTCAAGATAAAATAACCAGAAATATCATTGAGGTAAAAAACAAGAAGTACATAGAGATGTTGAAAGAATCCTATACCATAGGGATTACATTAAAGTGGATTATTAAAGCACCTGCCGAAAACATAAAGAGAAACGGGTATACGTATATCGGAGCTTCTCAAAAAAATAAAGAAGCTGTAGAAGCCGCAGAAAAAACTGTAATAGGAATAAAAAACTTTATAAAATCATACGATCAGTTTGTAAATTAGATTATTTTCATTATATTTAATGAAAAGGTTATCTAAGTGTTTTATATAGTAGAATCAGAAGAGCAATTAACGCTCCTAAAAAATTACGGAAGTAAAGGCGGTTATGTTGAGGTTATATCCTCTCACGACCTATATCATCCAAAGCTCACCACCACAGTAGCTGTATATATTAAACCTACAGACCATAAGGAGGGTTACATAGTACCAATCAATCATGAAGAGGGTCTTAATGTAACAAAAGAACGTGTCTCTGATATTCTTTCTGCCTACCGAACACTTTATGTATTAGACAAAAAGAATGCACTCTACCACTTTAATATACAGCATGCAATAGATCTTTCACTGTTGTATTCCATGGTGAAGTACGAAAGGTTAGAGATACCAACAAAAAATAATACCGTTAATTGGTTTTATAATAAATTCAGTGAGTTTAAGAATATCAATCACTTAATTCCTATTTCTATACTACATCAAAAATGTGACAATAACTGTACTTACCTAGAAAAGTACTTTAATCTAGAAATACCCACGGGGTTTGAGTATTATAATACAACAGCCACAAATGTATTCTTTTTAATAGAGCAAACAGGACTTGGAATACATTACCAAGCATTTAAAGATTTACTTTCCCCTCGTCAACCCGAATATAGTATTACAGATAACGTAGTATTCACTTCATACAACCTATATAATGCAACATCCAGACCTACTAATTCCTTTAACAGTGTTAATTTTGCTGCAATACCTAAAACTGAAGAACACAGGAAATGCTTCAAACCGCAGAATGATTTCTTTGTTGAGTTTGATTTTGACGGTTATCATCTCCGTCTTTTATGTGAGCAGATTAACTTCTCTCTAACATCAGAATCAGCACATAAACAATTAGCTAAAAACTATTTTGGAACCGAAGATATCACCGAAGAGCAATACTTAGAAGCAAAACAAATAAACTTTCAGGCAATTTATGGAAAAATACCTGATCAACATCGAAATTTAGAAATATTCAAACTAATACAGAGGTATATTGACGATATGTGGGAACAGTACGAAAAAACTGGTGTTGTACTCAATGCACATAGCTCAAAACCTTTTACAAAAGCCCTAAAAGACATGCATCCTGCTAAATTAATGAATTATATGATGCAAAGCTTGGAAACCTCAAGAAATATAGTTATATTAAAGAATGTATTAAGGTACTTAAAGGACAAAAAGACTAAAGTAGCTTTATATACCTACGATGCAATATTATTTGATTTTAGTAAAGAAGACGGTAAAAATACACTAGAAGACCTAAAACTAATACTAGAAGAAACAAATAAATATCCAGTTAAGTTTAAATACAGTCAAAGTTTAGTTTTGTAAAACAGTTTAATATTTATACACAATGCCAAATGTTATAAGCCCTACGTTCGATTACGATATCGACGATTTATACTTAAGTGAAGATATGAGTAATAAACTGTTCTGTACTTTTTCAACTGAAAATCAGCTGGAGGAAGTACTTTCTACTATAAAGAGTAGGTACAAAATTATATATAATAAAATTTTTGTTCTTTATTCAAAAAGTCAAGATGAATACATCTGTACATATAATGTAGATTTTGGAAATGTTTCTAATTTTCTAGAAAATACAATCTTAGTACATAGAAAAAAAGAATCGAATACTCTTTACACTATAAATGCTCTTAATACCTTAATTAAAGGGTTAAACAACGGACAGCTTGATTCCTCCTTTAGAGTTAACTGGAGCGACTATACAAACTGTATACTATTAACAAAAGGCCCGGAGTTAAGACGAGTCAACACAAAACTACACCAAATTATTGAACTATAGTTGGTAGTTTGATAATAATTTCTTATATTATATTAAAATAAGTTTTAACCTAAATGTTATATTATGGATTTGAATGCTATCAAGGCTAAGCTAGAGGCCTTAAATAATAATGGTCGTCAAGAAGAAAAGACAGACTATTCCACAATTTTTTGGAAACCCGAATTAGGAAAGCAAACGGTTCGCATCGTTCCTTCTGCTTTTGATCCTGCATTTCCTTTTAAAGAATTAACTTTCCACTACGGTGTCGGTAGATTTCCGATGGTCGCTTTATCAAACTTTGGTAAGCAAGACCCTATTGAAGAGTTTGTTAAGGAATTACGGAAAACTAATGATAAAGACAATTGGTCTCTATCAGGAAAACTGCAACCTAAAACTCGTGTATTTGCTCCTGTAGTTGTAAGAGGAGAAGAAGATAAAGGAGTTAGACTTTGGGGATTTGGAGTCACCATATATAAAGCTTTATTAGCTTTAGCTGAAGATGAGGACGTAGGAGACTTTACTGATGTAATGAATGGTTGGGACTTAGTAGTTGAAATGGCTACAGGCAATCCTTACCCAGTTACAACTGTCCGTATCAAACCAAAACAAACATCCTTATCGGATAATAACGAATTAGTTGATGCTTGGTTAAAGACTCAACCTAATCCTACAGAAGTACATAGACAATATGATTATGAGTACATTAAAAAAGCTCTTCAAGAACATCTTACTCCGGGGTCTGCCGACAGTGCTCAACCTACCACATCTACTGGTGATAGTAGTACTAATAGTACTCCAACGAATGCTGTAACTCAGAAGAAAACTGATTTCACCTTAGAAACAGCATCCTCTACAGGTAAGACTACTACAGACAGTTTTGACGACTTATTTAGCGAATAATGGCTAAAAGTAAAGATACTCAAGAAAAAGCAAGCAAAGCAGTTAGAAGTAACTTCAATCTTGGAAATTTTAAAAAGAAAAAAGGTTTTTCACAATCTTCTGTAAAATTTAAAGAGCAGGGATGGATACCTTTATCGCAAGCATTCCAAGATATTACTTCTTTACCGGGTATACCTACTGGACACATCACCTTATTAAGAGGTCATAGTGATACCGGTAAGACAACTGCCCTGCTAGAAGCTGCTGTGAACGCTCAGAAAGCAGGTATACTACCGGTTTTCATTATCTCCGAAATGAAATGGTCTTGGGACCATGCTAAAGAGATGGGACTAGAGTTTGATGAAGTAAAAGATGCGAACGGAGTTGTAACAGACTACGAAGGTCATTTCTTATATGCAGATAGAGGTTCATTAAATACCATCGAAGAGGTAGCAGTACATATGGCTGATTTAATGGATGAACAGGCTAAAGGTAACCTACCTTTTGATATGTGCTTCTTCTGGGATTCAATCGGTTCTATACCTTGTGACCTATCAGTACGTTCTAATAAGAATAATAATGAATGGAATGCAGGCGCAATGTCCACCCAATTTGGTAACAACCTTAATCAAAAAATTCTACTATCACGTAAAGAAAATTCCCCCTATACCAATACGTTAGTAGCGATTAATAAAGTTTGGACTATGAAACCAGAACATCCTATGGGTATGCCTAAGTTACAGAATAAAGGAGGTATGTCGATGTGGTATGATGCTACATTGGTAATTACTTTTGGAAATATAACTAATCCTGGTACTTCTAAGATTAAAGCTGTAAAAGATGGACTTCAAGTTGAATTTGCCAAGAGGACTAATATTCAGATTGAAAAGAACCACATCGGGGGTGTTCAGTCAAGAGGTAAAGTTGTAATGACATCGCATGGATTTATACCCGACGATAAAAAAGCTATCGATAAGTATAGGGACACTCATAAAGAGCACTGGTTAAAACTAGTAGGGAGTATAGACTTTGACTTAATAGAAGAAGGAGACGAACTCGAGGATGTAGCAATTAGTCCGGGGATATTAGATTCATGAAGGACTACTCCAAATTAGTAGACAACCTAAAAGAAAGCCCACCCCGAGAAATAAACGATCACATACTGATTATAGATGCCATGAATATGCTTATTCGTAGTTTCTCACTAATCAAATCTATGAATCCTGAAGGCCACCACGTTGGTGGTCTGATAGGGTTTTTAAGATCACTCGCTTATGTGACACGTATATTTGACCCAACAAGAGTCGTTGTGGTATGGGACGGTAAAGGAGGTTCTGCAAATAGAAAGAATATTGATCCAAATTATAAGGCCCAGAGAGCTAATACTAGAATTACTCATTGGGGCCTTTATGATAACAAAGCAGAAGAAACGGAAGCTTTAATTGCTCAATTATTTAGAACTCAAGATTATATAGAATTACTACCTGTACAGCAAATAATGATAGAAAAACTAGAAGCTGATGATGTTATTGCATATCTAGCTAATAAGTTTTCCGTTAATAGTAGAAAATGTACTATAGTATCGTCCGATAAAGACTTCTTGCAACTAGTTAATGAGTATATTGAGGTGTATGCACCGGTAAAAAAGAAAGTTTTTACTCATGAGAATATAACTGAGGAGCTACAAGTACCACCTCAAAATTACAACATAGTTAAAGCACTATTAGGTGATAACTCAGACAATCTAGCGGGTATTAAAGGTTTGGGTATGAAGACAATAATATCTGCATTCCCAGACCTTCTTAACGATAAAACATCCTCACTAGACTACATATACTCAGTGTGTGAAAAGAATTTAGACGGTAAGAAAATTTTCCCAAAAATCATTCATGAATGGTCTCAAGTAGAAAGAAACTACGAATTAATGAATCTTCATGAGACAGTGTTGGATGAGAACGAAATTCTTCATATATTTAACGTATTGAAGGAAGAAGTTAGAGGTCTTGAAACAGGTGCTTTCCTCCACATGTTACAACACGACAAGATCGAAGGGATAACTAAGAATACAGAATCTTGGTTAGAAAATTTTAGAGGACTAACGGTTATTAAAAAATAGGTTTTATATGACATTACAAAAGCTAAATTCATACGGAAAAGGATTCCAACTCAAAGTACTTGGTTCCCTATTAACAGACAAAACTTTTCTTCTCAATGTACGTGATGTACTAAGAGATGATTACTTTGATTCTGATGCACATAAGTGGATAGTCAACCAGACTGTAAATTATTTTGATAAGTACCATACAACTATTACTATGGATGTTCTTAAAGTAGAACTTCAAAAAGTAGAAAATGATGTACTACAGGTTGCTTTAAAAGAAGAATTGAGAAATTCATACCAAGCCTCTCAAGATGATTTAAAGTACATACAAGAAGAGTTTGCTACTTTCTGTAAAAACCAAGAAATGAAAGGAGCAATTCTAGCATCAGCAGACCTACTTAAAGAAGGTGACTTCGACGGCATTAGAGACATGATCGAACGTGCTATGAAAGCCGGTATGGATAAAAATATAGGCCATGAGTATAATGTTGATATCGAAACTAGATACAGAGAAGACTATAGACCTACAATTCCTTCACCTTGGCCTATACTTAATGATGCTATACAAGGTGGTTGGGGTCCTGGAGATTTAATTATAATGTTCGGTAACCCCGGAGGAGGTAAATCCTGGACTATGGTAGCTGCAGCAGCACATGCTGTTAAATCAGGTCATAATGTTAATTTTTACACCCTTGAATTAGGAGAAGACTATGTAGGGAAAAGATTTGACTGCTACTTAACAGGTTACTCAATTGACGAAGTCAATAATCATAGAAAAGAAGTAGAAAAGGTAGTAAATGGGTTAAAAGGTAGGTTAATTGTAAAAGAGTATGCCCCTAAAAATGCTACTGTCAATACTATTAAATCTCATATACAGAAGTGTGTAGATATGGGACATAAACCTGACCTGGTAATTATAGATTATGTTGATTACCTCCGAGCACCGTCAAAAGGCAAATATGCAGAACGCAAAGATGAAATTGACGATGTGTTTATTGCTACAAAAGGTTTAGCTAAGGAGTTAAAGATTCCAATCCTTACTCCCTCACAGGTAAATCGAATGGGAGCCAAAGATAATATTATAGAAGGTGACAAAGCTGCCGGTTCTTATGATAAAATGATGGTCGCCGACCTCTGTCTTTCCTTATCTAGACAAAAAGAAGATAAAGTTCTTGGTACAGGAAGAGTCCATGTAATGAAAAATAGATACGGCCAAGACGGCATGACTTATAACGTTACAATGGATACAAACAATGGTCATATTGAATTTCAAGGCAAAGCAGATTTATCTGAAGAACTTGGTCCTAACGGAGAAGATAACTTCTCTATCTCCCAAGCCAAATTAACTAAATTATTTGAGAAAATTTAATATATATTTTGCTTTAAATTAGAATATATACCATATTTATCTCTACATCCTTGACGGCCTTGTAGATAAGACCCGAGGATTTTTTTTATCTCAATTTACAATTACCTATTAATATATGAGCCTACTACAAGAAAGAGTCGTTTACAAGCCTTTTGAATATCCACAAGCATTTGACTATTGGTTAAAGCAACAACAAGCTCACTGGTTACACACAGAAGTGCCGATGGCACAAGACGTAACAGATTGGAGTTCTAACTTAAAACCCCATGAAAAGAACCTAATTGGAGGAATATTAAAGGGTTTCGCACAAACAGAAACAGTAGTTAATGACTACTGGACAGGTCTAGTAACTAAATGGTTTAGAAAGCCAGAGGTAATAGCAATGAGTGTTACTTTTGGTTCGTTTGAAACAATTCACGCAGAAGCTTATTCTTTACTAAACGAACAATTAGGGTTAGATAACTTTGCTGAATTTTTAGAAGATGAATCTACGATGGCTAAAATACAGTCGTTAATGGATGTCAGGGATTCTCATGAAGAACCAGACTGGCACCAAAGAGCTGTTTCTCTCGCAATCTTTTCTGCCTTCACAGAAGGTGTTAACTTATTCTCATCCTTTGCAGTGTTACTTTCATTTAAAATGAGAAACCTTCTTAAAGGAGTTGGACAAATAGTTGAATGGTCTGTGAGAGATGAATCACTTCACTCAGAAGCTGGCTGTTGGTTATTTAGAACCTTAATGAAAGAACATCCAGAATTTAAGACCGAAAGGTTAGAAGAGGATATTAGAGTAGCAGCAACACTTGCTATTAAATTAGAGTTTGATTTCATCGACAAGGTATTTGAGATGGGAGATTTAGAGAATCTTACTAAAGACGAAATTAAAAACTTTATTAAGCATAGAGTCAATACTAAAATGGGCGATTTAGGTCTAAAACCTTTAATCCCATCATCAGAGATCGATAAAGGAGCATTGAAGACTATGAAATGGTTTGATGCAGTTATAGCTGGCAAACAGCAAACAGATTTCTTTGCAAATAGAGTTACAAATTACGCTAAGGGTCATATGGATTGGAGCGCAGCATTTTAAATAAAATTATTTTATGAGTAGTATAATAGACACCTCCAATTGGGAGGCAGGTAAGGATTACCCAGATTGGATGAACGAAATTTCACTAGCAACAATATCAAAAGGGTATTTACTTCCTAATGAAACTCCAAAAACAGCGTATAAAAGAGTTGCATCTACAGTTGCTAAGAGATTGGATAGACTTGATCTGGAATCAAAGTTTTTTAGGTACATGTGGAAAGGATGGTTAAATTTAGCTTCTCCGGTTCTCTCTAATACCGGTACAGACCGTGGCTTACCCATTTCGTGTTTTGGAATAGATACTCCTGATTCAATTCGGGGTATCGGCCTGACAAATGCTGAGTTAATGAGGTTAACATCTTTAGGCGGTGGAGTAGGAATTGGATTATCAAAAGTAAGAGGAAGAGGAGTAAAGATTGGCACCGGTGAAACTGAACAATCAGAAGGAGTAATTCCTTGGGCTAAAATTTACGATTCTACAATCATTGCAACCAATCAAGGAGCAGTAAGAAGAGGAGCAGCATCTGTTAATTTAGATATAAATCATCCCGATATTAAGGAATTTTTACAAATTAGAAGACCAAAGGGAGATCCAAACAGACAATGCCTAAACCTACACCAGTGTATCGTTATAGATGATACCTTTATGCAGAAACTAGATAGAAGAGATCCAGAAGCTATGGAGCTATGGGTAGAAATACTTAAATCTAGAGTTGAAACCGGAGAACCTTATATTATGTTTAAGGATAACGTAAATAATGCAAATCCTCCTGCATATACAAGAAATAATCTGGATGTAACAATGACAAATATATGTTCTGAAATTACATTACATACAGATGAAGAACATTCCTTCATTTGCTGTCTATCCTCAGTTAACATAACTAAATGGCATGAATGGAAAAATACAGATTTAATTGAAACTGCGGTTTACTTCCTTGACGGAGTTATGGAAGAGTTTTTAATTAAAACAAATGGTAAGGATTCATTAGTTAGATCTAATAGATCAGCCAAAAAAGGAAGAGCAATTGGTTTAGGAGTATTAGGATGGCATACCTTCTTGCAGAATGAAAGAATACCTTTCGTATCCCTTGCAGCAACATCATATACTCATCAAATTTTCTCTAAAATTAAGTCACAAGCAGAAGATGCTTCAAGAAAGTTGGCTGAAGAATACGGAGAACCTTTATGGTGTAAAGGAACGGGTATGAGAAATAGTCATTTAATTGCTATTGCACCTACAGTATCAAATAGTACACTAGTAGGCGGTATCTCCGCTGGAATTGAACCAGTTCCCGCTAACGTATACACATTTAATTCTGCCAAAGGAACTTTCATCAGGAAAAACCCAGCTTTAGAATTGTTTTTAGAAGAAAAAGGAGCAAATACTGAAGAAGTATGGGATCAAATTATGAGAGATAGAGGCTCGGTTGCTAATCTCCCCGAAGATGTTATGTCTGTTGAGGATAAAGAAGTCTTTTTAACTTTTGCTGAAATAAACCAGCTAGGATTAGTAGAGCAAGCCGCAGTTCGTCAAAAATACATAGACCAGACTCAATCTTTAAATTTAGCTTTTGACCCAACAGATAGTCCTAAGTTTATTAACTTAGTTCACCAAACAGCTTGGAAATTAGGGGTAAAAACACTATATTACCTAAGAACTGATTCTGTCATTAATGGAGATATTGGTTCAAGAACATCAGAAGACTGTCTATCATGCGATGGCTAATACTCTGTTACTGTTATGAATAAAATAGAAGAAATATTTAAAGCTTGGAATATTGCTTTTAAACCAGATAGCAGTCAGACTAGTTTAGCTGCAAAAAGAATTGAAATTTGTAATTCTTGTGAGCATAAAAAAACTGATTTAGGTATTAATAGATGCGGAGTATGTGGATGCGCATTAAAGGGCAAAGTCTTCTCACCTGTTGAAGGTGCTTGCCCTGAGGGAAAATGGAATACAATAGATAAAGAAGTTATGGATAAAGAAAATCTAATTACACCAGAAGATACGATTTTTGTTCAAATTGCATCTTATAGAGATCCCGAACTAGTCCCAACCCTCACTGATTTATTAGAAAAAGCAGATTATCCGGATAATTTAAGGGTAACTATTGCTTGGCAAACTTCTAAAGATGACCAGTGGGATAACTTAGATAAATTTCAAGATGACAAGCGGGTTACTATACTCACTATACCATATCAAGATTCAAAAGGAGCATGCTGGGCAAGGAATAAAATACAAAAGGAATATAAAGGGGAAAAATATACCTTTCAATTAGATTCTCACCATAGGTTCACCCAAGGTTGGGATAGTTCACTTATTAAAATGTTAAGGTACCTGCAGAGAATAGACCATAAAAAACCTCTTATTACCGGGTACTTACCCTCATATAACCCTGAAGATGATCCTGCAGGAAGATCAAATGAACCGTGGTTAATGAATTTTGATAGGTTCACACCCGAAGGAGTAGTATTCTTTCTTCCAGCTTCAATACCAAATTGGGAATCAGCAACAGAACCAGTCCCTTCAAGATTTTATTCAGCACACTTTGCATTTACTTTAGGTAAATTCGTTGAGGAAGTACCTCATGACCCTGATTTTTATTTCCATGGTGAAGAGATATCTATAACAGTACGAGC
>Ga0209603_1000521_pt1 | contig 46661 bp, 24 predicted proteins | sample COGITO_mtgs_1206_FD_184812 | JGI IMG/M metagenome (GOLD analysis project Ga0209603, IMG submission 184812) | Pelagic marine microbial communities from North Sea - COGITO_mtgs_120607 (SPAdes) (version 2) | ecosystem: Environmental > Aquatic > Marine > Epipelagic ...
GCATTAGATTAATAATACCCTGAATTGTGGTTTTAATTCTTGGTTCATTTAATAATTTACCTTGATACAACTCTAAATTAAGTGCAGCCTTTTCTCTAATATGCTGCGGTAGTATTGTTACATCTAAGTAAAACGGATGATCGTTTATTAAATAGTCAATGCCGATCGGTCTGTTGTATTTTTCACTAATAGAATCTACATAATATAGCATATTATGACAATCTAAAACATTATAAGTTTGTACAACTGGCGAAACGTCTAAATTAACATTTTTTAGTTGTGCAATCTTTTGAAAATTTTCATCAATTTTTTCCCACTTACTGGGCGAGCGTATATAGTCATTTACTTTTTGATAGCCATCTAGACTGCAATTGATTTTTATGTTAGAAAACTTACTAATTAAACTTAAAAATTTATCAGTTACATTTGTGCAATTAATATTAAAAAATATTTCAATCTTATCTTGATATCCTGCTGCAACTATTTCTTCCATAAATCTATAATTATTGTTTATAAGAGTAGGCTCGCCGCCGGTCATATAAACTTTACTTAAATTTGGAATAAGCCCTATAATTTCATTCCATAAAAAGTTACTATCAAAATTTAAGTCGCTATCTTTTAAGAAAGTAGGATTTGGGCCCCAGTTGTTATTCCAAAATTCTTTGTATTCTTCACTTTTTTCGTATGAGCTAAAGTGTTCTTTAGCAATTTGACTGCTATTAAACGGATTACACATACGACATTTGAGATTACACAAGTTTCCTAGTCTAAGATCTAAATATACAGGTGGTAATTTTACTTCGTAGTTATTTTCTTTTGCACTATTAATAAAGTTGTGCAGTTCGGGTCCTAGTCTATTACGCCACTCAGCAGTCATTCTAGTTCTAAAGCTATCTAAGCCTATACTTTCTTGTTTGTAACAATGCTTACAAGCTTCTACTTGAACACCATTGAGCATATCTTTTCTAGCATCTTTAAAAACTTTACTATTCCATGCATCTTCTACACTGTTTTTGCCAACCATCATAGGAGATCCATCTGCATTACGTGCAAAGGCTGTTGGACCACTGGCAATGCAGCAATAACGCATTTTACCATCAGTGTTTAACATAGTACTAATAAATGGCATAGCACAGAAGGTTTTTGATTTTCTCATTACTTTTCGATATCTATAAGTTTTCTAGAATTTCTAGATGGATTTTGGTAAACTGATTTAAAGAATCTACTTTGTTGTGCATTTAACGGCTGTTCTGCAATAGGAATGTTTAGTTCGTTAATTAATTTAATTCCATATTCTTCTATTTCATAATCAACATCTTCAATTGATTCAAAAGACACTTTCCATAAATTATTTAAGTATTCAAAATCTCTCACATTTATAAAATCCCAGTCTGTACACATTGTCATATACAACCCTGCCCGAGCACCGAGTATTGCCCATTCACCATGTTCTGCATCAGCACCTATCATTAACCAAATATATAAACGTTGTAAATTTTTCCAATGTCCTTTTACTAAATCATATTTGCTAGTACGTACACCTTCGTTCAGCGTCATCTTAACACCTTCACGGAACCCAGCACGCCAGGCTTGCTGCGGTGTTTCATTATTATGTACAGTTGAAAAACAACTATTTTGTTGAATATAATTTAAATCCCAGCAAAAGTCTACTTGTGCATGTGGGTTATCGTCTGGAGCATTTTCATGCGTTTTCATATTAAGAACATAATCTTTAGGCCAACATTTAATGCCGCCATTACCGTACATTAACCCGTTAATTATATTTTTACCGCACCAACTTATTACACTATTTTCTAAATTAGATAATTGATCAAACGGTATTTCTTGATTTATAAACGAACCATCTATTTTATTATCAGCGTCTACAGTAATAAAACGATCTGTTTCACTTAGATTAGCGCAGGCTTTATGTGCAGCGTCTGAACCTTCTACACCGTGTACACGTTTAGCCCAAGGAACTTTCTGACATAAGTCTGCATAATTCTTTTCTGCATTCGGCTCATCGTAGCTTAGGTAAATGATATCACAGTCTGCTACTCTAAAGTTATTCATCGTGTGCCTTTCTATTACAATCATACGCAACTGTTGTATATATACTTAATTGTTCTAGGTCAGATTCTTGGTCAAATATGAAAGGAATATTTATAACAATCTCACCTCTTTGATTAAGAGCTAACCATATCATATTGTCCTTTATGTATAAACCACCTGCAGGTGTATCTTTCCTATTAGTAAATACATTATCAATTACAACTTTATCTAAATCAATATCTAAATATTCATTAGTTAAACAATAAATTTTGTTATTATGAAATACATGATCTCCAGGATAGTATACTGAATCTTTTTTATTATCCTTTAATGTAATACCTTTGTATACATGTTTGTCATTATATGTCATAGTGTTAAAATGAAAATCACACTCTAAAAGTCTTATTAATTTACGAGGATCATTTTTTTTTGTTATACTACATTTGAAAAATCTAGAATTGCCTATATTCTTTGATATAACAGTATTATAAAACTCTGTATCTATTGTAATTTTCCATAGTTTTGATTTAACTATTTGTTGAATTGTAATATCACCGTGTTTTTTAAACAAAATTTCTTTAAAATTATTCCAGTTTAATGAATCTTCTGAAGAATGTTTACTTATTAGTTGATACAATTTATCTTTTTTATTATACTGTACACAAAAATCATTTAGAGATCTTTCTTTTGATTTAATTTGTTTTTCTTCTAACTCATTAATTTCTACTTTGGAAGTATTTTTATCATTATCGTCAGGCCCAACTTTCCATACCTCACCTGATTCAGTACTATAGTATGCAAAAGTTTTATTCGGAACTTGTGTATTTTTTATAAGATTAATTAGATCCATTAATTTTCTCGCTTTGATTCATAAAGAGATATGAGTTTATCGTTACAAAAATCTTTTTCAGTATAATGAAATACTCCAGTTTGTATATAATTTCCAACAATAAGTTCTAATTCATCATTTATAAAACAGTCAATTCTGTCTTGCCAGGTATCTGTTGTTGACTTCCAACCTTGTACATTATTTTTCATATGTGTAAATGTAGGTATACTTATTCTATCATTTGTTACTTGATCTTCGATATTAAGAATTTTAATTACCAACGATGCTGCTACATCTATACTTAAAAATTTAGGAGTATGTTTTGATATAAATTTAAAATAAAATGCTTCGTAGTTATTACAAACTATTTCTAACATCTTATAAAAATTCATTGCAGTGTCACATTTTTTAAAATAATGAAATCCTACATAGGTATTAGGTAAGTCATTTAATTGAAATGCTTTTCTATAATAACTATTTTGTATATAATCGCCTCTATATGTTTTTACATTTTTTACAAAATACAATTCATAATTATTTAAAATTTTCCACCACGACGAAATATCTTGTAATACAATCATATCAGTATCCATTACTATAGTTTCGTCATATGGCGATGCATGATAAATCTTCCAACGATTTGAAACTTTCCAGTTATCATTAACAGCCGAATCGTTCCAAGGAATGTCAATTATTTTATCAAATATATTTTTATAGGTTTTATCTACAGAGTCATTTGTAATTAAGCTTACTTTTGTATCAGGATTAGTATGTATTATACTTAACGCATTTAAATATGCTTGTTTGACATAGTTGGTTTCATCTGTATTCTGTGCCAACATTATTATGCCCTTAGTCATTTTCAAACTCCTTATTAATAGCCCTACCTAAACTAAATTTATTCATAGCATGAATAGTTAAATCTTTTGTTTTAATAAGTGTATATTCTCCAGTATAATTTTCTTTTTGTATTAAAAATATAATCTCATTGTTATCTAATTTTATTACAACATCTCTATCTAAAATATGATATAGTCTGCCAGGTAACGGTGCTGCAAACGTTCCTTTTTGAAATCCATTCATTATGTGAATAGCAATACTAAAAACAAAATCGTTTCTAAACAGAGCTGGTACTTGATATAAAGATTTATAATGCCACCAGTTATTTTCAATATGTTTAGCTAAATCAAAAAATATGTCATTATTTTTAGTTTTTCTAAAGAAAAATATAGTTGCCCAGTAAAACTCAACACTAGCATCACTTATATGCTTAAACTCAGATTGATCTCTCCAGTCAGCTAAATCAAAAGAGTCTTTATATATCTGAAAATCTTGTAGGCTAGAAAAGGCTTCCTTTAATTTATCATTACATATTATTATGTCAGTGTCCATTACAATTGTTTCGTCATACGGACTTAACTCATATGCCAAAGTTCGAGAATTATTACGCCACGGAAGTCGATACTGAGATAAAGAACCGTCAAAATAAGTTTTAATATTAAATGATTTTAAATTTTCTTCATTTAATTTAATAACATTGTCAAAAACTTCAAAAGATTCTGCATAAGTTAGAGAATCTGTCACAACAGATACTGGAAGATCTAAATGAGTTTTACATCTTTTGGCAACAAACGCTGCTTGCTTTACATAATCTACTTTTTCGTTATTATTCGCAAATAATAATATACCTTTAGTCATAATCTACTAATTTTTCTACTGATCTTTGAGATTTTAATTTGTTATACTCGGTTAGGTAAGTATTAGATGCAGAAAAGTATACATCCAGTATATCAATTAAGAAAGAATTTATATTGTCTATATTTACAGGTATATTATTATCATCTATTAAAACTGTATTGTCATTGTCGTTTTCATTTAATAAATTTACAAAATTTATTAATTCTTTAGTTACAGTAAACTGACATCCATTATAATAATATAACGTATTTTCTATAAATTGTTCATTTAAAATACGCTTTTGATTTGACAATGTTACCATGTAATTAGAAAAGTCTAGTGCTTTTTCTAAACGCTCGTCCATATATTTCTCCATATAGCTGTAGTTACAGTATATAACAGAAATATATATTTGTCAAACAATAAATGACTATAAAGATTGTACTGTAAGACCAGTAACATCAAATGTTACTGTATCATATGTTACACCGTTAATAATCATTGTACCTAATGGCCTATAAAGCTCTACTAGGCTTGTTAATGTACCATTAACGTTTTCATCGACGCCAAAGCCACCTGGACTATCTAAGTCAGCAAACTCTACCTTAAATCCTAACTGACTGTTAGAATTTCTTTTAGCGTATATTCTAAATCTGTTATTTGCGTAACTTGCTCCAAATCTTTCAACTAATACCTGATAGCTAGTTGTTAAATTGTAAGGAGTAATAGTTGCATCAACAAAGTTTGCTACACCTGATACGTTTACACCTGTTCTATCAAAAGTCATAGAACCTATACCTGATAACATTGTAGCCCAATCACCTGATTTAGATCCGCTATACCCTGTTAGTGATGGGGTGAAAATTATCTCACCGCTGGCATTCCAATATCCAGTTTGTTGTCCTTGTGTGGGAAATGTAAGATTTATTTCATGTGATCGAGTGCCGTTCCATGCTGATGTTCTAACACTAGTTACCGGAGTATTAGTCCCGTCTCTTAATACTTCTTCTGAAACTTGTGACGGATCTGCAATTAACAACCTATCAGTTTCGACACTAGACATAAGTGTCTCTAAATCTTGCAAATATGGTTCTGCAATTACGTCACCAGTTGTAAGTGTTGCACTATTACCTATTGTAAATGCAGGTCCTACTTGATGTATACGTGCGCCTACTATATCTTTATATAAATTAAAATAATCTTCTGCTTCTACAGATTCTGCATCTAGTTCTGTTAAAATATGTGTACTAGAAGCACCTGAAATAAAATTCAATTGTCTAGTAAAAGATTCATCCAAGTATAATTGTATATTATTTGCGTCTATTACTTTCACATAATAATGGGAATACTCATTCATTTCTTCTACTATAGGAGTATTTCCATTTGCGTTGTATCTTACAAATTGTTTGTCAATTAAATTATGTCCGGCAATAGTGATTGTGTCAGTAGAATAGTTTACATCTGTACTCGGATCAAAAGTTTTATCTACAAATGTAAGAGGAACAACTTGAGACGAACGAACTGTTTGTCCATATCCGGTACCAGAAGATAAGCTAATTGCATCGCCGTATACTGCCTGTATTCGACTTTGTAAATTATTATATCTTGTTGCTAAAATCGATACCAAAAAACTTCTCCAATTCCTACTATATTATATAGCACATTTTATAGCATATGTCAACTGATTAGAATTTAAATATACGAAATAGTAGTAAACAACGGAGTAGGCACATCAACATGTATACCCGAAGCTCTTTGTACTTGTATTATATTTGAAAGAGATCCTTGTACATTTTCGTCATAGTTTGGATCACCTGTATCAAAATCATTATATTCAACTCTAAAATTAATTGTTGCTGAGCCTTCAACTGCTCCTGCAGATATTTTATATATGTTTTCGCTATATACAGAAGAACCAGATTTTTGAAAAATTGTTGTAAATCCTGGCGTCAAATCAAAATAACCAAGGAGTGTCCCTGAACCTGAACCTGCAGGTGTTGTTGATGTATGATCAAAACTAACTATACCAGTATTACTTAACATACTTGCCCAGTCGGAACCTTTGGCGCCGACAGTATTACTTAAATTACTAGAAATTCTTATTTCGCCGCCACTGTTGAAAAAGTGTCTAATATGATCTTGAGGAGTTACTGAACTTCCATCTGATAAGTCATATCCGCCAAAAACTACATTAAAATCATGTTGTATTGTACCATTCCAAGAAGTTGTTCTTGTTACACTTAATCCTGACTGTACTGTCGACTGTTGTGGGCTTAGTAAAAATTTATCAGATTCAATATCGATCATTAATTCTTCAAATGCTCTAAACGAAGTTATATTATACGGAGCATCATCATCATCTGTAATGACATCTAAATTTGCAACAAGTTGTCCTATACTATTAGGAATAGTACCTGTTTGATGCACTCTAGCATTAATCATATCAGTATATAAGCTATTCATATCACTTGCTTGTACTAATGTGTTAGTTAAAACAGAAGAACTTTGTAAAAGTTGTCCATAACCTTCATTATTTGCACCTGAACCTAAAATTGTTGCAGCTCTTGCTTGTAAATTATTATATCTTGCTGCTGTAACTAAATCATTAACGGCCATAAACGTTTCCTTATACTTTTAATACACACTCTACTAGTTTTTCGCCTTCATTATCATTAGATTCTAATGCAATACCCACTAACGCATTTGTTGCTGTTGTTCTGCATATACCATCATTCCAAGCATAGACCGCTTGTCCTTTTTTAACAGGACCATTTACCCTTACTGGAAGGCGTCCTTTAAGGCCGATGTACTGCCCGTCTGCTTCACTGTTCATCATATATGCAGGATCAGTTGATACTACGCCGATGCAAAAGTCGCTTGCACTTGCTGGAGCAACTTCATGCCCGTCATGCACACCTACTGCAACTGCTGTACCTGCTGGTAATTCTTCTGCTGTGCTATATTTTTCTGCTAAGTCAGCATATCTAGCCGATGTTGCAGTACCTTGAAATAGATTTGCATATATATCGCCTTGATCGTCTCTTACTGCTACACTATTCGGTGTAGAGGCTGTAGATCCCGCAGCTAAATTTGCATCCGAATTATCATATTTTAGATTTTGAGCATTTAATGCCATTCCGTTAAATTGTGTTGCATATACTGTTTGCCATTTTCTAGTGCTAGATCCTAAAATATAAGCATTATCAACACCCGGTGTTATACCTAATTGTGTTCCGCTTACTGTTCCAATACTAACTACATCTGTTAATGCTCCTAGATTGTCATTTGTTTTTATAGAAATTTTTGTTGAGGCGCCAGTATCATGTTGTAATATTCCATGATTTAAAGTAGGACCAGCTAATCTGTCAACATAGATTTTGAAGTCTTCACTGTATACTCCTGATGAGCCGCCGATTGACAACCCGGCATCAACAAACTTACTTTTTACATTAAACTCTGGATTAATTTTAGATACAAAATTATCTGACGAAATTCCGCCTAAATTATCAGCATTAGATGCTGTGCCGTAAAATCTATGATTCGAACTTGTTATGCCGTTGGATCCGAGCATAGTATTAACTAATGTAATACCTTGTTTTATTCTATCAAATCCTATAACAGGATTTGATGGACCAATATCAAATTCGTCAGCACTTATAACTTGAACTACTTCATCATTTACATACGCTAATATAACAGAGTGCGGATTACTTGCTGTGTCAAGTAGGGTAGCACTTAACATAGTTGTAACACCTTCGCCTGCATTTTGCGGACCTATTAATATAAATCGTGTACCGTTATATACATACAATTGTTCATTTAAAGTATCCCACCAAAAATCACCAGTTGCTAATCCTGTAGGTTCAGTATCTGATGTTTCAGAACCTCCTGTTGTACGCCATTTATTTCCATCATAAAACTTTAATTTAGTTGCATTACTATCGTACCATCCTTGACCGCTTACTGCTCTCGGTGGCGGATTAGCGCCGCTGAAGTTTTCTAGCAAATACAAAAAATTTTCATTTTGAATTTCACCGTATCCTGCATAGTTTTTACCTATAAATTTTAGATCAGTTGTTGTATCAATTGTACCATCTTCTACAACAGCTAAAATAGTGTTGTTGTATCTATCAATTTGATATGCCATTTAGTTCTACCCTTCGACTGTATTATATTATTTATCGTATTTTTGTTATTAAGGCCAACCAGGCGCTAATGTGTAATCCGTATACACATCACTGCTAAATTGCCATGTATTTCCTATTACTGTAAACTTTTTCAATCCTCTAGATATACTAACTGCAACGTTTCCTGTCGCAGGAAAGAAGTTAATATCTTGTACAACTGATTCGTTTTGTGTGCCATTTGAGTCAACAGCAACAAACGACACATTTTTTACAGAATCAATGTCAATATTTGTTGCAGTAGAACCTGCAAGGTTTTGTGTAACTACAAATGCTTCTGTACCTTCTTCTCTTAATCTGTATTCTGCTATTTGTGGTTGGCCAGGAACGTATACCGGATATACACTCGATATAATATATCCGATTTGATTATCTGTTAATCCTGTAGTATCTAGTGTTAGAGATAAACGTTCGCTTCTATTTTGTATATCAACATAATTTTTTGTAGCGACATCTTGAAGTTCTGTTGGATCAGCTAATCCTGTCATTCTTTGATTGTTAACAGTAATTTCACCAGTTGATGTAATGTTTAGCGGTGAACTTGTAGTAATAGTTGCTGCGTTTAAATTAATATTATCAACATTTAAATATTGAAGTGTACCTATTCTTACAAGACCTTCAGCATATAAAACGCTGTCATCTATTCTATCTGCAGAAATCTTATTAACTCCGTTAATTTTATAAGATCGACCTTGATCTACATCAAAATTAACATTACTTGTCCATGCATTGTTTACTCTATTCCATAAAATAGACTTTTCAACTCCACTTGCTCTTAATATTACGCCGCCGCCGTCAACAAATTGATCGTCTAAAAGTGTACTATCTTCAGTAATGCCTAATTCTATATTAATATCTTGTACTTTTAGTACGTTTACATCTACTGAAGTAGATTCTCCTCTTACAGTAAGATTTCCTTCTATAATAACATCTGTAGAAACTCCTACTGGAGTATTCGGCGCACCGATATGTAACATTGCTTCAGGGGCACCATTGAAAATACCCACTCTAGCTTCGCTAGAATCAATATATAAAGCATCAGTAGATACAGTGTCATATGCTGTACCTTTAACTCTGATGGAATAATCGTGATCTGTAAGTTGGTTTTCAGTAATGTATGTAGTGCCTACAATTTTTTGCACATTGTTAAGATCAGCACCGATAATAATACCACCATTGTTTCTAATAGTTAATGTGCCTGATGTTTCACCGGCGGCATCATTTGGAAGAAACTGGTTTGCTGTTAGCACATCGCCAGCTTCATTAATAAGTGCTTCTGACGAAGTTGCTGTTCCTCTAAACTTAAAGTTAGTAGTATCTAATACATTTACACCTTTTCGAATTGTTCCTGTTGGATTAGACGCTGTTACAAGTTCAGCAATTCTTTCCTCAGGTGTCGGAGTAAAATCTATATTACTTGTTACAGAAACTAAGTTACCTGCAACAAATGTTTTTGCAACAGGTCTTGCTCTACTTTGAACATCTTTAATAGAATCAATTTGAAATCCACTAACACCTTGTAAGGAACTATACGCTGGTCCTATAAGAACTAAATTAGATCCGTCATAGAAATAAATCTGCCTTGTTTCTGAATTAATCCATAGGTCGCCAGCAACCATTTGTGGTCTGGTTGGCGTTACAAATGGTCCTCCACTTACTTTCCATTCTTCTCCATTAAATATTTGTAGTCGTTTACCAGTTACATCCCACCATAACTGTCCCTCTAAAGGATTACTAGGAGGTGCAGTGTTTGAAAAGTTCTCTAAAACTTTTATAAAGTTTTCATTTATAAATTCTCCAAATCCTTCATAGTTTCGACCAACTAATACAAGATTAGTTGACGAAGTATCAATTTGTCCATCAATTAAATCTGTAAGTAGCGATCCGTTTGTTTTATTAAGTTTGTAACTCATATTAGTTTCCAGTATAGATAATATAATTTAATGCCAAGTAAGGATTCATAATGTCCATAGGCGTACCTAAATTTTGTGTAGTTTTGATGCCGCCGCTTGAGGGTAAAGCTTGACCAGCTTGTGACCCTGTAGGTGCATCATATTGAATAGCTTGAGTATCTAATGGAGCACCAGTATTGTCTCTAATTGCATAGTATTGTGAACCTGCATCGCCTCTAAGATCGTGTTCGTGTTCAGGTAAATTAGAAACATCAATTGTAGCTTTTTCATTACCTAAGTTGTTGCCTACTGCTGTAGCACCACTACTAGTAACTCTGCCTGCGGCACTATCATTCATATTGTCTAAACCTAAAGGAAATCTACCTCTCATATCAGGTAATGCAAATAAGTTAACTCCGCCGTCATCTAAGAAGTCTGGATCTAAGAACGAATATCCTATTTTTTGGAATAGTGCAGTAAACTCTGATTTTAAAACCTGTCTTCCATCACAAAGCAACCATCCATTTGGTTCTTCGTCGCCGCCATATGGCAAAATAATGCCAATCGGTAAAGTAGGTAATCCACTTAAAAAATTAAGTCTATTTACTTTATAAATGCCTTGATCTGATCCGTAATTTTTATTTACTAAAACTTCTAATCTATCATCAGTGGAAAATAATTCTTCTTTTGTAGATATAAATCCATCTCCGACTGTAGTAACAAATGTTTTTGTATTTTCTCCCGATTTACCATCAAAGGAAAAACTTGATGCACTTACATCGCCTTCCATTCTAAAAGTTGTAGCGGTAGTTAATCTCTCCGATGATCCAGATCTACCTGATACAGTTCCGTCTAAGTTTCCTTGGAATTGACCAAAAAATGTGTTAGCATAAATTTGATCAAATCTATTAATATTTGTACCTATATTAAATACACCGTTTTCACTCGGTGAAATATTACCTGACGAAAGTACACCTTTAATTATTGCATCGCCATTAACATATATATTTCTACTTACGCCGATTCCGCCTAATGTAGTAATAGACCCTTCATCTTCTGCAAGACTATTTTCGCTATTCTTAACAATTATTCTACCTAATGTAGTGTCGGTTGACGAAGGACTTAATTGTATATTACCTATGACATCTAACGCTTGATCAGGATCTAAGTTATTAATACCTACATTTTGCGAAGAATCAACTCTAATAACAGTTTTAGTAGTTGCGCCATCTTTTACTCTAATATCTAAATTACTACCCGAAGCTGTATGCTGTATAATACCTTGATTACCTTCAGCTTGAATTTTAACCTGTCCTGTTGTTCCAACTTCTAATCCTAAATCATTTTTTACTCTTAAACTAAAATTTGTTGTACTAGGAGAATCTGAACGCAATAAGTCATTTGCACTAACAATTTTTGTACCATCGGTAGGATCATTTGTTACTTTTACATTTAATGCTTGCTCAGCAACTCCATTAAATTTATAAGCATCGTTTGTATTACTTAAATTAAATCCTTTTTTGATTCCGGCAGTAAACCCTTGTATTGTAGTTTTAGGAGAAAATTCATCGTTGGATATTATACCTACAGTTACATCTCTTATATCAATTTTTAATACAGTATATTCTACATTATCTTGGCCTATTAATGTTACAGGAGTTGCACCTGTAACTAATCCATCTGAGAAACTAGGGCCAACTAATACCCAGCCAGCACCTGTATATAAATATAATTGCTGGTTATCTGTGTCTACCCAAAGGTCACCGCTATTAGATATACTAGCAATCGGTTCTGACGTTCCCTTTTTTAGACCTGAAGCAGAAAGCCAGCTTGTTCCGTCATATATTTTAAGCTGATCTACTCCCTCTGAACTGTCGTACCATAGTTGACCTTCTACAGGTCTTTCAGGAGCATTTGGTGCTGCAAAGTTTTCAAGCAAGTGTAAAAAATTTTCACCTATTACTTGTCCGTAATCAGTTCTAAATCTACCCGGAATGCTTAAACTGGTATCAGTATTAATGGTATTATCCTGTACTGTTATTTCACCTTTATTTGCTTCGTCTGTGTATCTTATTTCATATGCCATTTATTAGACTCCCGACAAACTTTGGATTCTTACAGTGTAGTCAATTTGTATTAATCGGTTTAAACTTTTTTGTACAGGATGGAAGATAACATGTGTTATTAATCTTCCGTTGCCTGTAGGACTATAACTACGTAATCCTAACTCGTCGAACACAAATGGACTTTCTTGAGTATTTGCATTATCAAATGCATCTTGTCCAGCTGGTTCGCCATAATCAAGTAAACATGATACAAAAACATCTGTATAGTTTGTGCCACTTACATGTCTAATTTCTAGTTTATTACGTGCAGGATCTGTATTATTAGCATTTCTATCATCTACAATTTTGCTAAATGTTTGTCTATATAAACTAGCATTAGTTCCAGTTGTATTTGGTGTTAGATATGTAATTATACCAGTTGGGTCTACACTAGTCCCGCCGCTTCCAAAACTCATTTCACTAATAAAACCTTGTCCTGCATTACTTAAACTTTCTGCAAGAGCAATACTCATATTCTCATAGTGGATTGCATTTCGCTTATCGATTAAAATCTCGTTAGATTCTGGATCAAAGATCTTTATATGTCCTTGTACAAGAATACCACTTTTATCATTAATATCTGTCATTTTTGTTTTCCTACAACGTATTTATTCCAATAACCCACTGTCACTATCACGTACGAATCTAGCTATATTATTATTAGATTCAACAAGTGATTCTCCAGGAGTTGTCCATGTTTTTCCGATTTTTCTTACTACTGTCACTTGTAAATTTTCTTGTGGTACAAAATTTAGTATTAAAGAATTTGATTTCCAAGATATTCCATTCCATGTAAATATATATTCACTTTGCATATGCTGTGTGCCTATAGTTGGACTTAGTGGTCTTGTATTATCTGTAAAGTCAAACTCTGGTAATATAAATTCTCCTGGAGATAAAACATCTCCTTCGTTCGAATCTAATGCCAATGTTTGATCAAAAATATCTATTTCATTTTTTCTAAGTCTTCTACCTGCATAAAATACTTCAAATTCATTTAAATTATTAGGCACAAAATCTAAAGCAAAGTTACTCGATATGCCATCAGTTGTAAAGTTTTGTGTAATTATTTGATCTCTATACGGAATTGTTTTTGATATTCCTTGATCAAAAATATTAGTTCCTGCGTTAATTATATCCTTTGTACCAGTACCGAGTGTTCCTCGTCTTAGCTGTCTTAATAAATTGCCTTCTTTTACTAGATATTCAATACGTTCGCCTTCAATAAAAATTACACCAGGTATATTTTTACCTTTATTAGGTTCAGGTAATTTAGTACCGTCTATAACTTCAATACGTAAGTCATAATAATTTAAATCTTGTGATAATGTAGTAGCAGCACTATCTAATCTTTTAAAGTGTGTTCTGTTTAACATATCTTTAAACTGTCTAAATGCAAAGGTATTAGTTACTACCGGTGCAGCAAAATGTATAATATCTATTACATCGTTAGGATTAGGTAATTCTAAAAGTTGCACTTTTTTCAAGTCACTAGTTATATGATAATCTACAGTGGGTGACAATAATTCACCATTTATACTTACCCAAACGTATTGTGCATCTATAGCAGGATAACGTAGTTCAATTTCACCTCTAGTAAGTCTATGATAAATTACAAACTCATCTTGACCTTCGGAAATAATCGATCTAGCAACAACGTCTAAATTGATTCTTTCAGTTTGTAATATATCATGATTTGTAAATTTAATCACTTCAATTAAACTATTATCTGCGGGTGGAACTTTAAATGTTACATCTGTTCCATCTATTGTATATTCGCCGTCTGTTACGACATATATTTCAAGAATATCACCTTCATTTCCTGTGCCAGGTGTTAATTCTATAGCATTATTAAATATATCAAATCTCCACTGTGCAGGGAAAGTTATAGTTTCTCCATTTAATATTACAAGTAAATCGTTAACAGTAATAGATGCTTCCGGCTGTTGGAACAAATCTAAACTATACTGTGTAGTACCTACTAGTTCTTCGCTTAATTCATTATACTCAACTATTCGATTATTAGAATCAACAACAAACTGTTTGTTATATCCTGGATTTAATATTTTATTATCTACTTTTACAATTGTATTATGTTGAGTTGGTAATTTATACAAAGGAGATTGTGTTAAATTATATAATACACTCGAACCATCACCTTTAAATACGTCTTTTGTAACTTGACTATAATTTATTTTTGTGTTATCATAAAACACAATATAATTTACCTGAGCATTCTCTGTAGGTGGAGTATCAAATCGTATTAAAAGATTTCCTTTTAAGTTTTTATTAGTACTATCAGTTGAGTCGTAATTTACTAGAGTAGTGCTTACTTGTACACCGTCAATAGTTGCAAATACATCTAATAGTTCTGTGTAATCAACATCGACAATAACTTCGTATTTTACGCCATCGCCAACAAATGCATCAGTTGTTAGTATTTTTTGTTGTCCTGCACTAATAGTAATAATGTTAAGTTCTTTTTCACTATCTGGTACTTCGTTTAACGTTACTGTATTATTAACAAAATCAATAGTATACTTGTCATTTGACAATATTACATTATCTAATTTTACTATTACAGCATCTTTAGTACTAGGAGTAAGTTCTAAATTAAATTCTACAGTACCGTCAGTTTTATAACTCTGTGAATAAATTTTTCCTTGACCGTCACCTTCTCTATGATATACTTTAATATCAAGAGTATCTACTAGTTGTCCCGGCACAAGTTCTTCAGGACCTTTAGAAGTTGTAGGCGTAACAAATCCGTCACCGTCAACAATAATATCTTCTGCATTTATACCTTGGGCAGTTTGATAGTTTAAATCTCCGCCACTAAGTGCCGTATCATAACTTTCTGTATCCGGAGTAACACTGCCGTCACTTGTATTTTTTCTTATAATTAATACATCTCCATCAGCAACGGTAATGCCCAACTCATCTAAGAAAATTGTATCTGTTGTGCCGTCACCGATTATGCTATTAATTATTACACCGTTATAATCAAATTTACCACTATCAAAATTTGGATCATCAATTCTTACACCGTTAAGATATACATTATATTCTATATCTTGTGTTAAAGGCTGGCTTAATTTTATACTAACAGTTGAACCGTCAAATGTAAATATTTCATCTTCATATGTATTGTCATATACGTCCCACGAAGTACTATACCATTCTCCAGATCCCCAACCAGCAGGTCCTTCGAACTCGAAACTTCTTACTTCAACGCCGCCATAATCAATACCGTCCATAAGTTGTGCAAAATTCATCGAACCATCATTGTTTTCACCTATACCAAACATTCCTGTAGTAGGATTATATCCGTATGCTAATCTATCTTGTGCAGTAAGCATACTAATAGGCTTATAATAATCAATTACAATTTCTGCACCTACTTTAGGCGGAGTAGTAAATATTATTTGTCCTTGTTCTCTTGTATAAGTTTTATCTAAATTTTCTGTATTTGCAAATGTATAACGACTTCTTAATTGTTCTTTATTATCTATTAATACTTTTACTTTGGTATTATTTAGATCCATAGGAAAATTTAAATCAAAAACAAATTTAGATCCTGTTCCATAGTAGGTTTCTGATTCAGTTAATTCAGCAATATATACGTTGCCACTAATTCTATCAAATTTTACTTTAATATTTGCTGTACGTGCAAGACCATTACCTAAAATTACACTTGCAGTTGCAGGAGTACCATCGTCTTCTTGTGAACCTACAATTTCAATATCTGGTTTAGATATATATCCTGAACCAGCATTAGTAACTTTGATTTCTACAATTTTTCCTTGGCTTATATAAGCTTCGGCTGTTGCATTCTGGCCGCCACCGCCGGTTATATTAACTTTTGGCTTTGTAAGATATCCCGATCCAGGATTTGCTAGTTTAATTTGTGTAATTTCGTATCCTACATTATCTAACCAGTGTTTCCTCGGATATTCAAGCATAATATCATCTATGCCTATAAGTTGTGTTTCTTGTGCTTTAACTTTAGAAGTTTGTATACTTTTTGTATTTTGAGAATAAAATGGAGGTAAGTCAAAATCTGTTGTAGAGCTTCTTGTATTATCAAAAGCATCATAATCTGTTACAAATTCTCTTATAGTCGAACTATATGGTTTTGCTTCATTAATAAAATCTGTATAACTTGGTAAAGTATTGTTTTGGAAGTTTCTAGGCTGATCTAACATTCCTTTATTATGTTTACCTTTTATAAAGCTAGTCTTAAATGCCCAATCTACATTATTTTGTTCTGAGAATATATATCTTAAACTTGCAAACCATAACTTATTATATTCTACAGATAAGTTGTCTACAAACAAATTATCTCTTATTGTTTCTAATATAATTCTTGTTTCTTTAATAGGCTGAGCATCGTAAAAATAACTATCGTATGAACGATTGTCATATCCGATAGAGTTACCTGCTAAATCATATAATGCATCTGAGAATTGTATAGAACCGTTTTGCCTACCTATAGTTTCATAATTTACTGTATAGTCATCTACAGATTCATTTGCTATTTTACGCAATAATAACCAACCGCCTGTGCTGATATTAGCAATTTTTACTGTATCGCCTATTACAGCTTCTAATCCTAATAATTCATAACTTTGGTCTACTTCGTAATCTATATTAGTAAATTCATTTATACCTTCTTGGTACCAATCAATATAATTCCAAAATAAATTAACATCAAATTCTTGTACTTGATATCTAAACCAAGTTTTTTCATCATAGTTTAATCTATAAATCGACCACTTGCCGAATACTGTTGAATCATTATTAACTAATACAGAAAATGGTCTAACACTTATTGATGTATTGCTTTCATAACTGTTACCTTGTGATTCTACATTTATATTTGTAATTTGACCTAGATTATTAATTGTAATATCAAAAGAGGCACCATTTCCGTTACCTATAATAGAATATGTAGGAGCAACTTTATAGCCTCTACCAGGATTTATAATTCTAACTCTTACAATTCTACCATTTTGTATAACAGGTTCAAGTATTGCCTGTTCTGCTTTCGATATACCTACAAATTGTAATTCCGAAGTTGTATCAATTACTGCATCATATTGATTACTTAATTGAGTAGGTGCAACTTGTGCTTGTGATAATGGACTTAAATTATATAAATCAGCAATAATATTCTTTTTCAGTATCATATTCACACGTTCTATTACTTGCTTCAATGCTTCTTCACGGTTAACAAACATACTTTGTCTTGGTCTAAATTTGTTTCCATATCTATATTTCGGAGAAAGTGTAATATCTGGAACTACTTTAAGATTTGTATCATATCCGACAAGACTATCAAACCATTTTTGTTCTATTTCTGTATTCAATTTACTTGTTTCAAGACCTTCACTTATAATCTGATATTGATTATGTATGTTTTGATCTATTGTATCTTCAGTCCATCTTATCGATAAAACAATATCTTTATTATTAATAAAAGAATTAATGTTGTGCATTGTTAATCGATTAGCTGAAAGAAAGTTCACATGTCGATACCCTTGTGCAGAAGGATTAGTAATTAATTTTGTAACATCTAATGCACTAATTTTTCTATCTTCTAAAGACGGAACTGTTGCTTTGTTCTTTACCCAGAAGTAGTTTTTAACAAAATATGCATTAGATACAGAATCATAAAACGTTTTTTGTGTATAGATTGCATCACTGTATATACTCTGGCCGCTGACGCCTTTTAATAATCCTTCTTGGGTATCAGCAAGTTCGTCATACTCACTAGGTGTAAATTCTGATTCTACCCATTCGTATACATCTACACTTGTGTTAAATTCTAATTTATTAAATGCACCATTTTGATAAATTGTGTCGCCCTGATAAGGGTATGTAAATCTAGCTTCGCTAATGTCCCACCATAATTTTCCAACGTTTTCTTCAGCCCAAAATTTCTCTTCATCGTATACATTTGCAACTGAACTTACATTATATCGAGCAGGATCAAACGGAATCTTATATGTTAATTCTTGTTCTGCAGGACCTGCAATTTTTCCTTGTATCGGATCTATCCAATCTAAGTAAGTTAGTATTTGATCTGTTCTTTTATTATAGAGGAAAATATTTTCAATTTTACTTGTATCAACTGGAGTAATTTTTTCTCTTGTTTTAGTCCATGCTGTTTTACCCGAATCTTTACGATATTCTAAAACTGTTCCTCTAGACTTTTGATTTAATGTTCCGTCTGGTAATATAATAGGAGCAGTACGTGTCCACTCTGCATTATCAAAGTCTCTATCTTCAATAACTAAACCCGGAGTAATATCAGCGTTAGCAACATATGCTATACCATCATATTCTACTATAGAGCCTTTTTTGTACGATTTATTTTTTGAAAATACATCGTAATCGTTTAAGATCATATTTGTCATGCCCATATAGACATGATTATTATTAATTTTTAAATTTTCACCTAATAATATTGCATCTTTATCACGTAAGACTAAGTCTTCTGCAAAAAGATATTTCTGTTCAATTTTTTCATAGTGATAAACTACACCTGAATCTTTATTAGAACCTGCAAATCTAGTAAAGTTATTATCAAACGCAGTTTCGCCTGTATCAAAAATAGTAGGTATTACACTATCGCCGTTTGCACTAGTAATAAAAATGCCATTATTAGTTGCAGCTACAGTAAACCCAAACAATTCAGATTCTTCATTACTAGGACTATATAACATTTGGCCTTTTGTAAATCTTGTTCCATTAAACTGATATACATGGACTTTACCTTGATCTATTTTATTAATGTCATCAAATGGTTCGCCGATTGCTATAGTATTTCCGTCCGGACTGATCGAGATAGAATTAGCAAACCCGGTATTTGGTATATCTGGATAGATAGATTGATCTAAATAAAATTTATCATTAATTTTTCTATATACTAAGACTATAGTTTCAGGAGTTGAATTTGTTTCTTGTGTACTAGTTGTGATTAGAACGTCACCTGTAGTACTTAATTCAAATTTTTCACCAAATCTAATTATATTAGTTTCTGGATCAAAAAATACTTCATCTCTAGCATTAAGTTGTTCTGTCCATTCATTTGGATTAAATCTGCGATTTAATTCAATACTATTAGGAGTTATATCATTATTTGCTTTATACAGTTTTTCGTTATACACTACAATCGAATCAACATTATAAGATGCATTTTTATCAAAATCTGCAAAATCATATGCAACAAATCCACTATTATTAGGAATGTAACCTAAATAATCGATTCCGGTTGGAACAATGTCCCATTGAAAATAGTTAAACGACGAATTTGCTGAAATGTTAGTTTTTGCAACAAATAATCTATTGTTTCCACTATCAGGACCATCATATTTTACTATTTCACCAGCTCTATATGGTATTACAGGATCATATTCTCCTCTATAATCTTTGTCAATGCCGTAAACAAAGCTTATATTTTTCCAGTATAAGTTATTTGTAACTAATATAGGATTATTAATATCTTGGATAAAATTAATTAATGTTTCATAGTATTCACCTCTAAATACTACAATATCTCCTTGCACATAATCTGAGTTTAAATCAAATTTGCCGCGATATCTTAATGATTGCTCATCATCAAGACCATGTGTTAAAAATTCTATAGTGCCGAAATTATTTAAAGATTCGTCGCCTGCTGAACTTACAGAAATATAATATTTGTTATTAACTTGTTTTACATTTATTCTAGATCCAAACTTTCTGTCATTTCCTCTATATCTAGAAACTATACTTCTAATGTATGTATATGCTCCGTTTTCACTACGTCTATATACAGATATAACACCTTCATTATCAAATTTCTTTTCGCCAAAACTGTCAACTGGTATGTTGAATACTTGTGTATAATCTTTATTAAACGAACTAGGTAAACTTGCGCTTCTCGAATCACCACTTCTAGTTTGCTCATTATATAACCAGTATTCGTCATTAACTAAGTCTGCATTCTCTACAAGTGGCATAAAGAATGTTCCTGTTGAATCATTTATTATGTTATTTTTTACAACAAAGAGTTTGCCTATATTATCAGCTGTGTTTACAAGTGAAACTCCTACATCAACACTATCAATGACTCCCATATCTCTATCTGGATCAGCTGCTCCTCTATATAAGTCATTACCTAATCTAGTAAATTCATATCTAGCAATATTAGTGTTGTATAATTCAAAGTTTCCGCCATAGGTAGTACCGTCATACTCTTGTAGAATTTTTACATACACTCTTACACGTAGGAAATCTCTTTGGTAAAACATTACTTCTGCCGCACTAGTATTGTAACTGGTTAATGCAAGGCCGCCAAATTCATCAAAAGGTATTTGTTTATCAACAATTATATCTCCGCCATTTGGTCTTTCTGTAAGAACATTTCCTACATAATGATATCTAGCCTGCGGTTCAAATGGATCTCCATTAAAATCAAATTCTGAATATTCAAATTCAATAAATCCGTCCCAGATATCAAATACATCATGAGATTTATTTATAATACTATCTTGAAATCCAAATTGTGTTAAATCAGTAGGGAAGTTTTCGTTTGACTGTAGTTCTAATTTTATACTTTCTCCTGAAACTATAGAATTAAATTCACTAGTGTTCGGAGTTCTAAATACAAATATATCTGCAGGATAATCTGCAGGGGTATTATAAGGATTTCCTGAATAAGATAAATTTAATATTTGACTTGCTTGTCTTTTTATTCCTGTATAATCGCCTATTACAGATGTTGTATTAAGTAAATTAAAATATTGATTCTTAACTCTAGATTCTTCAGATCTTACTAAGTCTACATATACTAAACCATTTCCGGTATCATAAAACTCAGTACCGTTATTATAAGGTTCTGTTTCAATAAGCCAAAACCCTCCTACTACATCAGGTGTAAGATTTTCTGCTATTAATGAATATGTGCCAACTAAGTTATCATTATTTACAAACATAACTCCTGTTTGTTGAAAAACTCCGGTTGTATTTTCTAGATATACAACAGTAGTTCCTCCCTGTTCTCCTACAAAAACAACTGTACCGGCTGCTGTTGGAGTTTCTAAAAAATCGCCTATTATTGGAAGAACAGTATATTCCGGGATACGTACTATAACTTCTACCTTGTTTTTAATTTCAAACGCACCTGTTATGTCTGTAGCTTTAATATCTAATAGGTTATTCCATGGCTCGTATGCATCATTTATATTTGGATTGTTTTTCGAATATAAATTATATTGTAAATGTATAGTGTCTCCAACTGATGATGCAAGATACTGTTGTAACGGTGCTCTAACTAATACATGTCCTCTTCCTGTCTCAGGGTTATTAACATAGTTATTATCAAGACCAGGGGTTCCGGTAATTAATAATGCTAGTAATGTACTATCAACTGTATCGTCATTAATAAAATCAGTGTAACTACTAAAAGTGTTATACGACTGGCTACCGATTGCTGGTAAAATATCCCTATTTGCTCTCCATAAACTTTCTTTATAATTTACAATATCAGATTTATTATATGGCAAAAATGGATCAAAGTTTTCTTTATATCTAGTTCTTACATTTGATGCTGTCGGAGAGCCTACAAACAAATAGTTTCCGTCAGGTGTATATGCAACCGAAGTACCATATCCTGATTCTGCATCATCACTACTAAAAATATCTCCACCTGACGTTAAAGTTTGATCTAAGGACCATGAACTAATATCATTTGATCTACGATAAACGTGTACTCTACCATCTAATTCTTTAGGAGATCCTACAACCATATTTCTGTTATTAGATGTAACATCTAATGTTGATGCATAATTATGAAAGGTGCCGTCGTCAGTTGTAGGATTTTCTACACTACTTTGTAGATTGTATACTTCTTCATTTCTATACACTCCCCAATTAGAATCTCCGTCAATATCATCTACCCAAATCTGTTGATTGAGTGCTTTATTTTGTTGTAGGATAGCATTTGCACTATCTAAATCTGTACTTCTTACTGATCGTAGTCCAACTACTTTTAAATCTAATTCATCGTTATGATCAACATCTACAAACTCTGGAAAATCTTTTTGTAACGGCCATTCGACTATCACATCATTTCTATTTTTTTGTATTACTTTGTAGAAATTTACTATACCAAATAGTTCTGCATTAATAACAGAAATATAATCGCCTATTGCAATGTCTGTAGGAAATTTATTAAATGTAAATCTTACTAACGGATAATCTGAGTCTGGAGTAGTAGTAAGTTCTAAATTAACTTCTGATGTTCCGACTAATGTTAGATTTAATCTTGTAAATTGATGAACATTCCAAGTATTATTATCAATAGGAGACCAAATATATTGATCTTCTATTAATTGATTTACGTTAGCATAAATTATGTCTTCAAAATTTACTACTTTAAAATCTACGTCTCCGTTATATACATATCCGCTAGATTTTATATACTCGTCAAATTTAGCCTTTGTAGGGAACGGTGAATTGTTATAATTTTTTGATTTGTGATATAGCTCAAAAGGACGCTGTCTATAAACTTTATCTGTATTATCTTGTGGTAGATAATCAACAAGTTCAATAGGTTGCGGCGAAAGTAGCATACTCTGTTCATCTAATACAATTTCTAATTCTTCTTTTTTATCAACTGATCCGTATCTACCTACCTGGATTGCCCATTCTTCATAGAACTCTAAACTATCTTTGTCTGCTGTGTTTAACGCATCAAATAATTTATCAAGTGCATTTTTTGTACCCTTTTCTTGTATAAATCCTTGATAGAATTTATACTGACTAACATCATCGTTGATTATATTTGACAAATATTTTCTATTTTGATAGCCTAATAGATGTTGAGCAAGTTTTTGTTTTTCTATATCAAAATTGTCACTATCTAAATCATAAAAATCTGTAAATTCGCTAATTCTATAATCAAAATTTGTAAGTAACTGTGATTTTGGTCTTTCATCAAGTATTTGCCATTTAGATGTACTAAATGTTTCATTACCAGGAATATTTTCTAAAGCTACATAATAAAATTCTTTATATTTTATTAAATCACCAATAACATAATCTTGCCATTCTTGCCATTCAGTTACTTTTGCATCATCAAAAACAAACCCAGGAGCATTAAGTGTGCCATTCCACTCATCGCTTCTGTATCCTGAAACTTTTATTCTTTCTTGTCTATAACCTGTAGACGGTTTGTATATAATATCGCTAAATTGTGTAGTATTGTCTAACAGCACAACATGCTCTTTTTGCACAAGAGGAAGTTTTATGTGATATATTCCGTCTTCAGTGTTTGCTAATCCTATGCTAATGCCCTTTGCAGATCTAGCTATTCTACTAGTATCTGAGTTAATTTGACTACCGTCTGCATTTAGAATTAATCCATACTCATAAAAATTATTATTAAGATCATCTACAGTTGCAAAAGGTCTTTCAAAATCTATTAATTCTGCACTAGGACTTATAGATAGTGCATTTCCTGGTGCCCAGTTTTGAGTTGTCCAGAATAAAAATTCTCTTACTGCATATGTCCAGTTTTTAATATTATTAGAGCCAGCAAATTGTTCAAACTTAAAGCCTAGTGTATTTAAATATTCTCCATAACCTATTAAAAAGTCTACTACTTCTTGACTAGTTCTTAATGTTTCACCGTAATTAAGATAACTTGTAATAGAACTAAATTTTTGAGCTACAGTTGCAGATTTTCCGCCCACAACTGGTGCTTCAGAAAGTCGAACTAAATTAGTATCATCAAATTGTGCGTTACTTTTATGATTTTTTGTTACTCTATAAAATACTGTTCCGTCTTCGACAACTTGACCTTTATAATAATTTTTTTCCGGTTGCCACTTAACAAATTCTTCGCTAACTCCTCCTACCGAAATTTTCGGATCTGAAAATGAAGTAATCGGTTTATAATATGAAAATTGCGGCTTAGACGGATCATAACCTTTAATTATATAACCAGATGCACTTTTTTGTACAATTACACCACTGTAGTTAGCAATATCAACCGGTGTACTTTTATGTAAGAATATTTTATAGTTTTCTTCAGGTACAAATACATTACCTTGATTATAAGGTGTTCTACTGTCTAATAATAATTTAAACTTATCTTTATTACTAAACCCAGCTATTTTAAAACCCATTTTGTTTTTAATTGATTTAACATTGTTAATATAATCTTCGTATATTTTTGTTACATAGCCTGAAATATAATTATACTGGTAATTCACTAACCCACTTGTATAAATTCTTTCATCATCATTATACGTATTAGGAAATTTAATTTTTTCTAATTCTATACTTTTTCCTGTAGGAGTGTAAACTAATTGTCCGCAGAAATTTCTAGACATTCTAGAAATATCAAAAGCAGTACCAAGTACTTTAGCTGGTTGATTTAGTAAGTAACTAAGCAATATTGCAAAAGGATATTCGCTTGAATTTCTCCATGCTGCTTCTACTGGAGCAAAATCTCCAAATGTAAATCGTTGACGTGTATAACTTGCAACATAATTCTTTGCAAAATTACTTTCTAACGGAGCAGTTAAATTTCCTCTATCGTCTGCGGGAATATGAGATACTAATCCCGGTCTTACATATTTTGGATTTCTAATAGGTAATTTTCCTGGCTCTCTTATCAAGCCTTCTTGTAAATCTTCCCATAATACTAAATTATTTTTTGTATACGGAGCTACTCCATAAACTTCGTCCCACCAAGAAGGTTTGATTGTAAATCCTATCATTTCCCATGGATGACTGTGTGGACGATCTGTGTCATATGCTTGCTTATAAATACCTCTCCAAAATCCTGGCAAGGTTTCGTCATCAGGTCCGGTCATTGAAGAATAATTTATTAAAAATTTATCCGATCTATTATAAAAACTATTTTCTGTATAATCTTCATCAACTATTTGATTCCATTGCAAGAAATCAATCAATAACGTATTATCTATTTCCTGTTTAGTAAATTTGGTATCTCTATAAAATCCTCCAACATAATCATTAATGTCAAAGATGTTAGGATTATAATTTACTTTAATATTATTAAATATTCGTTTTTCAAATTCTAATAATAAATCATCTCGATAGTCGTTAAATGCTACAGTAATACTTCCGTCGTGGCCTTGTATTACTCGTGTAGGTTCTCTAAATCTATCATCAATATAAATTTTTGGTTCGTAACTAGGATACAATCCTAGTTTTGTAGGTGTAGGCGGAACATACGATCCATCTGTTGAACTATACTCATAAATTTCAATAGTATCGCCAACTTCTTTATCGGCTATGATAACAGCAAATCCTTCAGAACTAAATGTATAATCACGTCCTTTTAATAATTGAGTACCGTTCAAATAAACATTAACCGCAGTAGTGCTTATTATGCTGTCGTCAAATGGATTACTTATTGCAAAAAAAGGATTTGTGTTATCTAGTACTTCGTAAACTAATCTTTTACCTGTATTATAAGATATCATATCACTAAAATAAAATGGCATATTAGATGTTTTATCTTTATTAATTTCTAATAATATTTTATCTAAATGCTGTATTACTGGTCCTGAATATCCTAATTTTGTAGCAGTTTGTATAAGCTGTCTTTTAAATTTTGCATACTCTTGTTTAGAAAAACGTAAAGCACTTACAATATTATGTTCCTGAGAATTTAAATGATAATTTGCTAAATTTACAGGTCCAGAATGTTTCATAAATCTAGTACCAAACTTATCAAGATCTCCTAAATCTCTTAAATTACTTTTTCCAGGATATGTACCGTCAAATTTAGGAATTTCACCTATCATTGTATTGACATGGTCTACAACTTCTCCTAATGTAAAATCAACTACATTTTCATTTAACGGGTTTCTTTCTAAGTTATTAGGTATTTCATAAAATCCATTTTTAGATTTAGGACTATTTGATAAAGTTTTTATAATTACAATTTGATTTTCTTGTAAATTATTTGTAAATCTTACAAAAGTTTTTTTATTAATTCTATCTATTTGATAATCTACATTTTCTTTTTGAAATCTGTCATTAACAAATACCTTGACTTTTAAATCTGTTAGTAAAGTTGAATTTTCGTAAACATCAATTTCAAAGTTATTATTTTGTTGTAATGTAGATGTGTATTGTCTAATAACATACTGTTTTGTTATTGTGGGGTGAGATGCCCAGCCGTTTTGATATTTAAAATCTTCTCGACTTGTATATTTTCTTAAATATGCATTATCTGTATAGACTGTACTAATACCAGTTTCACTTTGTGTAGTAAATGTATCTGATAATAAATTAAAGTCAAACACAATATCGCCACTATTATCTATAGTTCTATAGCTTAAAGGAAATCCTAATTCTTCATCAGGAGTTCCAGTTCCTTCTCTATAACTAAAAAGCTTTGTTCCTGTAAAATTTGAACTTTCAAATATAGCAGAGTCGCCAAAGTCGTTTCCATTAGGACAACATAAATCAAATTTAGGCGGCTGGTTAGTTTTTGTTTTTAATTGTCCTAGATTCCATTTGTTATTAGTAAAATGATAACTTTTACCTGCATTATTAGTACCCTTTGTAACTAAAACAGTTTCTAAATCTAATGGATTAGAATCATCAGTTTCAAATAAACTTATTTGTCTATAACCTTGGAAGTTCAAAAACTTTACAATATATATTTTGTCTTTGACAAGTATATCTGTATCAGCAGTAAAAAGTATTCGCATACCTTCAGTTATATCAACACCGTCGATATTATAGCCAGATGAGCCTTCTATAATAGAAAATACATCTGTTGTAAAATCATCAATAAGATCAATATCTTTTTTTGCAAATGTTCCAAAATTAAATAATTTTAATCCTGCTTCAAATTCAATAATAGGACGTTTAGCTCTAGCATCTTCATCAATATTAACCTGTGTTAAATTAATTTCAGCACTTTTATCTATAACATCTCTATGAATCCACCTATTATATCTAGACCAGGCATTTTTGTCAATTGCTGCACGATTAGAAACAATATAATCTTTTGTTGCAGGATATGAATTATTATTACTCCATGGCAATATATCAAATCCTTGGGAGTCAAACGGAACTAATCTATTTTCAGAATATGATGCAGGAATAATTAAATCTATAGTGTTTACTAATCTAATCTTGTCGCCGACACCCTCAACATAATACTGACCTGTTTCGTAACTTTGTGGCACTGTGTCCCCAAGGAAGTATACTTTCATTCCATTTGAAACACTCCAGCCATCTTTTGTTGTGTATTCTTTTTTACCTAATATTTCTGCTGCTACATCGATAGATGTATTTTCTTCAATATCATATACTCGGATATTGCCACTAGTATTCACATCATTTTTTGATATGTAAAATAATTTATCAGGCGCATTATCAGGAATAGTAAATTCTATAGTTCCCTTTTCAATATATAGGGTTGCAATTTCTTCATTATCTTCGTTTAGTTTTCTTATTCCATCTGGATAAAGTGTAGAAATATTTTCGGCATCGTCTTCAAAAGTAATTATACCGTCTGCAGGTATTACAAAAAAATCACCTGGTTCAGACACAGCACCTTCTTCGTTATATATAACTGAATTATATAAATCAGGGCCACTTGAATCATCTCTTCTGCCAGTTAATAATGCTGACCCGGGTGTAAAGGTTCGTGATAACGCAAATGCCATAGGATGACCTGGAGTATCTATTTCAAATTTATAAGTCTGTCCTCTATATAATTTTAAGTTAGGATTTCTACTAAATCCATTTGGAGAAAATACATAAGCAAAATTATCGTCGTCTTCTTCTAATGTAACTGTGTATGTACTTTCAATTCCTCTTTCTTGACCTTGGATTGCAACAGGCTGCGGTCCTTCAGGTATCCAGTAATATTCACGAAAGTTTACAAATTTATCCCAGTCAATACCAGGGTTCCATGCATAAGACTCTTGAGAATTTAATTTGCTGTGATTAGCAACTGATCCTGAAAAATTACTTATAGAATTGATATAATCGATATAGTCGCCATAAAATTTTACATTGCCTAAATTATCTTCTATTACAGTTGCAGGTTCAAATTGATAGTTTTCTCTATCTAATGATATATCTCCGATATAGTTATCTGTAGTAGTATTATATGATTTGGCATGCTTTCTTCCAAAATATCCTGATAGTTTTTCTGCTGTGCCTGGTTGTGTTAATTGATCTAGTGTTGCTTGTAAAAAATTAATGTTTGCAGTAGTTCTAAAGAATTTTGGTAATAGATTACTTGTTTTTCTTTCAGAATCTCCAGGAACTGGCAAACTGTATTCGTTTTGATTATTATTAGACATTAGTAACTATAACCTCCTGAAGAGCTACTTGAATTTGATACAAGAACATTCGATTGTACTCCTGTATTATTTTGTGCAGTTGCACTAACTACTTTTCCATCTACTTTTAATTTCTTAGCTGAAATTTCATCAATTACTTCAATGTCCGAAACAGTTGCAGAATTGATGAATACTTCGTCTGGTTCAGATTTTATTTCAAACAAACTTCCAAATACCTGTGAATCTTGCTTTGGTACAATTAATAAACTTGCAATATTAGGACTCATATTACTCATAATATATGTGCTAAGTTCCTGGAAGTAAAATGTATCTCCGAAATCCCAGTTTTCAGATGCAAAAAACTTATTAATATAATCAACTACTGTTGACTTTAATTGATTATCATTTAAAACTATACTAGGATTTTTTACAATTTTAAATGTTACTTGTAATTCTTCGATTGCTTTATCTCCAAATAATGGTTTATATTTTACAGGATGATAGATTATTTCATCGCTTATACTTTTTATTTGGTTCAGTTGACCACTGTAATTTAAAAATAACTGATCACTACTTTGAGGTATAGGTTTTATATCTAATTCATTAGAAAGCCAAAGTCTATACTGTACATCATAATCTCTTGTTAAAAGGTATGTATCTATAATATTTGATAACGCAGGATCAATACGTTGATTATTATCAGCTGTATGTAAATAATGAAACTTAATTTTTTCTCTACCTACATATGCTTTATAGTCACTTGTAACATAAGTATTATTCTTTATTTTATCAATATACTTGAATACATTTGTCTCAATAATATAAAAGACTTGTTTATCATTATATACACTAAAAGATCCTATGTTAGATTCTGTCGAAACTATTATAATTGTGTTGTTACTATTATCGAAATATTTAAAATCTTCTGTTTTATCCTCAGTAATATATTTTTCTTGGAATATAAATTTATTAGCAATATTAGTTGAAGGGCTAACAATTTCTTCAAATAATTCTATATCGTCATATACCCCATCATCGTCAGAATCAAAGAATGTAACTTCAATTTTTTTACTTTCGATATATCCTGAACTATCTCTATAAGCATCTGATATTGACCATGCAAAATCTCTTGTAAATGGCATTAATTCATCAGGCTTTTTATTAATATTCAATACGTTAATTTTATCTTTAATTGTTTTACCTGTTTTACTATCATATATTTTATCAGCACTATCAAAATAAAATTTAATTTCACTGTCACTTTCAAAAATATATCTTAAGTTTCTATAATTTACATTATAAGTCTCGCCGTCAGTTTTAAAGTAAAAAATCCAACTCGAATCTAAATTTTGTTCACTAGTGTTTCCAGCTTTTCCTAAATTAAATTCGTTTACAGTATCAATATTTTCTGCTAAAATAATTTTCCATTGTCTATCAAATTGATCGTAACGTAATCCAAAATCATTATATGCAAATGTTTGATCAATAATCTGAACAATTATATCTGGTAAAAGATTTTCAGCAAGCTTTGGTCTTATTTCTGTAAGTACTGCTCCTTGAGGTACATTGTCGTTTAAGTATATCGGTCCTAATGCAGAATCTAAATCTTTACCATCATCAGTTATACTAATAACTTTAGTCCATATGTATTCTTTACTTCCTGGATGATCAGCATCGCCTAACATAAGAGTATTGTCTTCCATAAAATGATAGCCGGACGGTGCTAAAAACTTTAACATAGTTTCTGCTTCTAATAGTCTAAGACTATTAGCAGTAAATGTGCCCACTGCTAACGGATCCCCGTCAGTGTCACTCAAATTACCTGTAGTTAAATTAGTATCATTTGTACGTGAATTCCATGAAGCATTTAAATCATCAACTATAATTCTATTGTATTTAGAAAGATAAAAATTCTTAATATTGTTTGAAGATAAAATTGGTGTTATAGTATTGTATATAAATCCTTCAATATCTGACTGTGTAGTAAAATTAAATTTCTTTAAAATATTATAATCTTCTTTATACAGAATTCCATCGTTAGCATATAAATTTGTAGAACTATATTTTCCAGTAGTGTCTTTTAAATCAAAATATCTACTTATTCCGCTGCTTAATCTGTTAACTGATTTTACCTTTGTTATGTCTTGACTCACTGCGAGTGGGCCTACATTATAATCTTCAGCTGTAATCATTCTATTTTGAGTGTAGTAAGTAGCTGGAGCATTTTGTTTAATTTCAGCATTAGTTTCAGCAGGTGAAGAATTTGATATATTTGTTTTTAAACTAAGTGTAATTGTAAGTGTTTCTGAATTATTAGCTTTTGAAATATAAGGTATTTCAATGTTTATATTTGCCATACCTGCTGGGGATATATTCATAAATCTATTAGCACTTGTTCTATAATATAGCTTATAATTTCCACCTGGAATATTGCCAAATACGCCGTCTGCAAAAATTAAATTAATTCTGTCATCAACTCTTGACCCTACAGCAAAAATATTTTTAATTTTTTTGAATAAACTATTATAAATTACATTGTTACCTTCAACAGTATCAACCTTAGTCCATAATTCTGTTTCAAATCCGTTTAGATCTAACCCGTATAACCAAACATCACTATTATTAATATTAGGAGTGTCTATAGATACAATTTGATTTGGCGTAGGATTACTAACAGCAAAATTTCCAATTTGTAAATCTCCTTGACGGAAGTGCATAAAGAATCCTGTGTTAGAACTGCCAGCGCCTTTGCCATCGTCTCTATATAAAAACGCTGGATTATTTCCAGGCAATGGTGGTTCTTCACTAATTAAATTATTGTCAATATCGGTAGAAACTATTTCAAATTTTTCTGATTTTCCCTGAACTGATCTTGTAAATTTATAAACAGGAATATCAGTATTCAGTGCATTAAATCGATATTGTTCAGTCGGTACTCCAGAAATATTTGCACTCTTTAGTGGCTTTCCTACAGGATTTGTAACAGGCAAAGCAGCGTTAATTATTTTTGTAAATTGTTCTAACCATAAGTTATTAGAAGGATCATTCCATTTAGCAGTAATGCCATTCATATTAACACCGCTACTATCAAAAATTGATTCGCTTGTTTTAACTGCTTCAATTTTTAAAAGACCATTTGCTGCTTGATTTCTTTTGGGATTATAACTTATTAATCTAGCAAGTCTTAATACACTTTCTCTACGCTCTGCTGTTTCTAAAAAGTTTTCTCTTGCATTAAGATCAACACGGAAAGATAAATTTTGTCCTAAAAATGCTATTAGATCAATAAGAGCTACATATTCTGATGTTTCAATATAATCATTAAAATTTTCTGGATAATTTTCTCTTAGATATTGAATCATTGTTCTACGTAGATTATCAAAATCATAACTTTGAAAATCAGCATTACGAAAACTTTGATAGATTCTTTTCCAATCTTGATTTAACAATAATCTATTTTGTCTGTCAGATATAGACATAGCGGTTTCCTTAATTTAATGTATTTATCAGGTTTAGAAAAGTACGTATTTAATTTACGCAAGATTAGCAGATTGGTCAAATTTAAATTCTAAAGACTCTTGAATTCCGTAAGCAATATATTCTATAGTTGCTTCTATTTGTATGCCTGATTCATATGTAACTACAGATATTGATTTTGATATTACTCTGGGATCATAATTTATAATTTCTGTTACATTTGTAATAATAGCTTCTTCAATCTCAGGAGTTAGTTGTTCAAATAAAACGTCCCATATAATTGTACCAAAACTAGGATCACTAAGTTTTTCTCCCTGCCTAATATGAAAATGATTTATTACGTCTTGTTTTATAAGTTCTAAATCATATAAATTAAATCCAGATCTTGTAATATCAGTGGTGCTAAATCCTCTGTAGGCAATTCCTTGACTACTAGGATTTATTCCGTTACTAGTAACACTTACTCGTTTATATAAATTTTTTTCTAATGTACTCATTTTAACTTCCTCGTATTGCTCTTGAACCTATAGAATAATATTCGTCGCCCGTAGTTCCGTATGCATCAGCGCCGCCGTTTCCATTTCTCCAGTTAGTCATTCCTCCAGCACCTAATAAATGAGAGCCTGCTAACATACCGCCAACTGTCTCTAAATTATCATTAGATCTAATTCCACCTTTATTTTGTAAATATTTGTAATTAAGATTTGTATATTTGAGCATTGCAGTTTCTTGTTCAGTAGTATTTGACAAAAAGTCGTTAAGATTGTTTATGCCGCCGACGCCAGTCCAATTAGCTGGATTTCTAAGTGTCGAATTATTATTACTTGCATCAGACCTAATATATCCTAAATCTTTAAGTGCCATTGTACCCATTTGATATTTTCCTACAAATCCTATACTATTAATTGCTGAATAATTATTATTACTTTCACGTTGTCCTACTGCTCCTAGGTATGCTGCGGTTTGTTCTTGTGTAAGTCCGGCAATAGTGCCTTGTAGCTGATCAGTACTTAATGGTAATCCTATATTTGGAGCAATATTTGGAAGTGCTTCGATACCGGCTGCCTTAGCAAGTGCAGGATCTATTTGTCCTATGTCATATCCGATAGACGGAGAAAAAGTGTTTCCGCCACTACTTAATGCAGGAGGAGTATTAGACGCTGCGCCAGAACCTTTAGCAAAAGTATCAGGAGTTAACGGAGCAAAAGTATTACCTGCAAGCCTGCCAGGTTTTTCTCTATCAGTTTCTTTAGTTTTAAACACTAACGGGTTCATATTTTCATGATGTGGCCAAGGTTCGTGTTGCGGTGCTCTTGTAAGAATACTAGGATAATATGTAGGAACTTCGCTTCCTGGTAACATATAAGGTAATTGTATAGTTGTTAAGTGTACAACTTCGGTTGCATCTAATGGAGGTTCAGCATCAACAGCAGGTAGTGCTGCAAGTCCTACAGACGGATCGCCTCCAGCACTAGCAGAATTACTAAGATTGCTATTCCAGTGAATTTGTCCTGCATCCCCTGCAATAATACCTGCACCTTGTATATTAACATTAGAACCCGAATTATGATAAGAACTTTGTCCTGCAATTACATGATGTGTAGTACCTGCTTCTTGATGTATTGTAGTTGCAGATATAATTGTAGTATCATCAGCTGATTGAGTTCTAATATTAGCGTCTGATATTAGATGAACTTCACCTGTAATTTTTTCTCGTCTGTATCCTTCTACAATTCCTTCTACATTTCCTTTTGCATAATACCTAATATCACCACCTTCGCCATCTTCGCCGGCAATAGATCTCATACTTAAACTTGCATTTTGTAGATGATGTATTCCTACTGCAATGTCATGTATATTACTATCGCTTTTTCTATACCAACTTTGCCCGCTAGTTTCGTGTGTTTTTTCATCTGATCTTTGATATCTGCTTTTATTAGTATGGAAATGATAATTTTCTTTTACTAAAACTTTCATTTCGCTTTCAACAGTTGTATCACTCAAATTATGAACTGTTAATTTATAATCATTTCCGACATCTATATTAGTATTCCATGCACTTTCGACTTGTATTCTTCCAGCTTCATTTTCGTTAACATCATATTGATCGCCAGCACTATATCTTGCTGTGGCTTTCATATTGATGTTTCGACCTGCTTCCATATTAATATCACGCTCTGCTGTAATATTTAAATCAGCCCCAGTCATAATACTAATACTATCATCGGCATGAATATCTATTTTACCATCACTTGTTAATTCTATCCAAGCAGTTCCTCTACTATTACCTATATAAATTAAATCTTCTGCATTATGCAGTAATATTTGATGTCCTGTTCTTGTCCTTAATCTAATATGCTCATTATGAGGTATAGTAGCATCGCCTTGTATATCCCCAGCTTCAACATTTGCATATACAGGCGGACCATCTTCTGCATGAGTCTTTCGTATGTACTTGTCGTCTCCATCATCAAATACTAAACTAGAGCCGCCTAGTCTATTAAAAAACTGTTCTGCTTTTGTTTTTTGATTTCCATATTGATGTTTAGGAGCACCTTTTCTTTTATCTAGAGGACCCGGAGTGTTCATTCCAAATACCATGCTAGGAACTTCTCTTCTAGCACTAGAAGTAGTAGTACCTCTTATTTCATCATCTAATAACCCTTGATTTTCTAAAACTTGTGTAAAATCTTTATTATAAGGTTTATTAAATTTAGTAGGATCTTTACCTTCACCAGTTTCAACTTTTTTGTTATATTCTGCGGTAGGTAGTTTTTTACCTTGTAATGGTCCCGGAGTATCTGGTCTAGTAAATTTAGTACTAGGACTATAACCAGGTAATTGATAATTCATAAAGTTATCTTGAATACATCCAATCCAGTACCCATAAGCACTATTATCTTCAGCAAAAATAACAAGTACTTTTGTTCCTACATCAGGTGGAACTGCCCAAAATCCATAACTTTTTTGTGAATATTCGTAACCTTCGTTTGCTTGTGTTCCTGCTTCTGGCGTTACGCCATAAAATGGACTAAGATATCTTACAGTAAATACTTGTCCAGTTCTTGCGGGGTTGTTGCCGCTTGTATCATGTCGTAATAACTCAACTTCTAGTGTGCCCATATATGAAGGATCTAAATGATTAACAACTAGTGCTTCATAAGGACCGCCTGATGATGGTTTAACTGAATTAAATTTTGTTCTACTATATGTATTACCTATACTCATTATGTACCTGCTTCATTTATATAACCTGCGGCCCTTGCATAAGCCCTTTCGTTTGGTGATAATTTAGATAGAGCAGAGCCGCCACCAATACCATCATTAAATGATTTTAATTTTTCAACTGATCTAACATCGTTATTGGACCACGTATTACTTTTTTGGGTTGGAGATAGAGGATGTGTTGAGTGATATACTATACCATCTAATCTATCTGCACCTTTAAAATCTGTATTCACATACCATCCTTTTTTCTTATTGTATCCTACATTAGATTTATTAATTCCTGCGGCGGTAAGTGCTGGATCACCTGTGTTGTCATATTCGATAGACGGATTTTTACCGATCACTCCGGTGGGATCAACAGGTGCTCCTTGTAAAACATTCCCTGCACTACCTGTTGCATTAGATTGTGTTTGAGCAGAAGCGCCGCCTTTAATATTAACAGTGCCTCCTCCTTGTCTAGGACCTGATCCGCCGCCGGTGCCTGCAGGACCGTCGCCTAACATATTAAAGACTTTTTGTCCTTTGTTAAAATCATATCTATCAGTTAATGGAGACTTAGGTACCCATGGACGTCCGCTGATAGACGATGCTTGTGTTGCATCGGCTTGAGCTGGCGTAAAATTTGTAACAGCTGAATTACCGATACTATTAGCAATATCTGCACTAGAAGCTCCATCAGTAATGCTTTTTATATTTCCAAGTACACTAGTATCAATTTTTGATCCTAAACTATTAACAGCTGAACCTAAATTTCCGATAGGATTATTTACAATATTTGCTATATTAGGCACAATTGCCTGTACACTATTTGCTGCGCTTTGTGCTAATGTTAATGCTGCAACTGGACCGCCGGCAAGTGCTCGAGCTTGTTGTGAAACAGAATTATAAAATCCCTGTGCTTGTGCAATGTTGCCTCGAACAAGTGCAGGCACATTTTGTATAGAAGTTACTGCATTAGAAATATTTCTTATAGGTTTTAATGTAGTTGCAAAACTGCTAACTGATCTTGTTATATTTCTAGGTATATTAATTGCCATGTTAGCCTCCCATAATCCCTTTTAACCACTGCGGGGCGCCGTCGTTAGTTGCACTACTAGTTCCCCATGACGGAACATCATATCCTTTCATTCCAGGCTTTAATGTATTATCATCTGCTATATCAACATGGAATGTATTATTACCCATATATCCATTTCCGGCTCCTATACCTGTTGCTCCGGCGCCTTCTGCTGCCCGTATAAAGGTTTGTATAATAGACAGATCATCTGGATTAGTAGTTGATAGTGGACTAGATCTATCAGGAACTCTTAGTTGTACATCAACTGCATATCCGTCATCGTGTCTGTGACTACCAGTTCTTCTTGTTGATGTTTGGCCGCCGCTAGTTATTAATAAATTAACACCGGCAGTTCTTGCTGCACTTTGTATTATAGAATTTAAGCTAGGTTGAATTGTTTGATTTCTAATTTTTCCACTAAATCCTGAAACATATTCAACTTCTCCTGTACCTGTACCTGTAGTAGATCCAGCCGGTACTACAGGAGTACTTACTCCAGTTCTATAAAATTCCTGAGCAGCTTCTCTTTCTTCTGTAGTCGAGTTAGGATTTTGAAAAATACTATTTGCTTGAGATTGAGATGTTACAGTAAGTGTATTAGATCCAGATGGTACTATGGGAGGACCTGCTCCTCCAAAAGGCTCAAGTTCTGCGGTTGCAGATGTTGCAGCAAGGGCGCCTGATTGACCAGCAGCTAATGCAGATCCAGCAGCGCCGTATCCTGTTGCATAAGGGTTAGTACCAACTGGTCCGCCTGCGCCGCTAAACGAATTATTATCACCTTCAGAAAGATCAACTTCTTGACTGAGTACAATATTTTCAGTTTCACCAGTGGGATTATCGTTTTGACCGCGTCTTCGTAGTATCTGTAAATCTTGTATAAATTGCCCGTCACTAAATTTATTATTCACTCCTAACACTTTATAAAGTCCGCTGAATTGTTTTACTAATTTACTAAATTGCATAGTGCCATCTTGATTGTAATCAAAAGGAATTTTAAAATTTATAATAATAAACACTTCTGAATTTTGATAATCTATTGTTCCGTCTGTAGTTACAAATGGTGCCGCTGGAGCAGCATTATAATTTCCCATTCCACTTGTTGGAATAAAATACGGATCTCCCCATATTTTTAAATTACCTTGTATTAAATCAACATTACTATTCATTAAAGAATTATGAAATGATTGTGCTATACCAACTTTAGTCGAAAACGATTCAGAATTTCTTCTACCGCCTTTAGCAGTATATCCTTTAACATTAGTTTCTTGCAAAGTGTTATTAGATTCTCTAGGACTACTCTTTGAACCAAACCCTTGAGATTCTCTAGCTATTTGTGTATTATCTTGTTTTCCAGGATTTACTGTCTCGATAGATGCGCCTGCTCTACGTTCGCCGCCTAATTGATTAAGGTCTGCATTTAAATTTTGAAAAAATGCAAAATTGTATTCAATATCAAAATCAAGTACATCTTCATTTTCACCTGTATAAAGATAGTTGTATGTTTTTTGTGCCATCCCTGCTAAAGCTTGAGAATTTGACGGTCTCCTGTCTGGACCTAAAAATATTGCTTCGTCAACATAATAAGGTAATACTGCATATACATAAACTTTTGGATCTGTTCCTAGCTTTTGCTCGGATGACTGATTTGGTTCAAGAAAAGTAAATGTTTCTATTTTAAACCATTCCTTTTTTCCATTAACTGCTGGTTTTTCAGCAAGTTCTCTGCCATATTGACTGTTAGTAATTACGTCACTAATTATACTAACAATATCATCGCCGTTGGTATATTGTATTTTTCTTAAGAAATCACTCATTTGCATAGATTCGTCATTTCTTGAAAATATTAAAAGTTTATCAGGATCCATTGCAGCGTCAGCTTCGGCTATTGGTCGATCACCTTCTTCAAATACATCTTCAACAATTACTTTTTTGCCGATGTCGTTAATTTCTAATTGTGCATATGCTTTGAGTCCATCAAAAACTGAAGAACTACTTGTAGGATCACTTAAAGTTATACCTGCTGCATTAGCAAGTCCGGGGTCCACTTGTCCTGCACCATACCCGACATAATCCCTATTTCCACTATCTACTGCTCTAACAACACCTTGTTTATCATTAGGAAAACAAATAATATATTTGTGATGTTGTTCTACAACACCTTGTTCTTCTTGAGTTTTTAATCGCTGATTAATAATCTCTGTTAATGATCTATCTTTTTCGTTTTGTAAAATATCTGCAATTGTTCTACCTTCTATAGTTGTATCTTGTTTTAAAGTTACATTTTCATCAAAAGTAGCTTGTTCATTAAATGGTACAGCTTCGACTTCGTAAACGCATCCTTCGCCTGTTACTGAAAAATTCATATTAGTAAATCGAAAAGGAATAAATTTTGACGGCGATCCAAGATTTCCTGCATCATTTCCCGAATCGTCCCAGCCTGCAAATTTTACTTCTAGACAATAACATGCTTCGTTATATGTTGTGTACTTATTTTGTTCGGCTGCTATAGCAATTGTTTCAATAAACTGTCCCATACTATACGGTTCTGTTACTACAAATCTAATAACAGTTCCTGTAACTGGTCCTGTAATATTATTAGGGGTTAACACAGTTTCAATTTCTAAATCGTCAATAAAATATTCAGCATGTGCTCCATATGTATCTTCAGTTGCAGTTGTAACCCTTCCAGCTGTGCCGCCGGCGCTCTGTACAATAATGTTAGATAGCCCTCTATTTCTATATGTACTAGAAGGCGTGTTAACTTCGTTTTTAGATAAACAACCCAATGCAATATGATAGTTATATGATGCATAGTCTCTTAACGGATTTGGTAGCTTACTTTTTGTAATAGAAGATGCTGACCCTATTCCTGTTGTTCCTAATAATGATGAAATTGTGCCGCTGCCAAACGCTCCAAAGTTTAATCCAAAATTTGAAAAATTATTAACAACGTTATCTAACTGATTTAATGCATTACCTATTTGAGGAACTCCAGGAATTAAATTTCCTATCGGACTATTAATAACAGTATTAAATGCACCTGCAACATTTCCAGATTTAATATCTGATATAGCACTCGAAACATCCGATATAGAAGAGACAATATTGTTTACGCCATTTGGCAAAATAGAAATTGCATTTGAAAAATTATTAAAATCACTTAGAACAGGAATTCTCGAATTAAATGCTTGATTTGCATTTTGAATACCTGCTAAATTTAAGGAAGATGACTTATTACTAAATGTTTGTCCTATGCTACTCGAAGTGTTTACTAATCTTGTAATGTTGTTTACATTTGCAGACAAAGAATTATTAAAATTATTTGCAGTTGCAACAAGTTTTGAAGCATTACTAAATGAACTTATAAGATTAGTAAAAAGTGACATTTATATTCCTAAATATTTTTGTAAATTATTTTTCTTTGGCAAATAAATCTGTGTACCTGCAACAAAATCATATATAGGATCTTTTAGTATGTCTAGATTACGTTGAGCAAATACCCACCATAAATCTTTAGAACCGTATAAATCAAAAGATAATAAATCAGGTCTATGAGTATAAGCAGAAATTATAGTGTATAATACATCGTCTACTTCTGCAGGAACTGAACGTATTTTTAAAATATCTAAATACCCTGTTGTTGTAATTTGAGTATCGGCATATGGGCTAAAAGGTGAAACTGACATTAAATAAATCCTTCTCCTGTAGAAGCATAGCCGCCATTTGCAAAAGTATTCAAACTAAATTTACTCTGTGCTCTTCTACTGTATTGCGGCATACATGTAACTGTCATTGTAGTCTGTGTTGGAACATAATTAGTTTGACCCATAAAGTTTACCGGAATATAATCTACATCTGATGGTAAATCCATTGTAAATCCTTGTATTAAAACTGGGATATTACTTAAGACATGCGGGCCATATCCATTTAATCTACATAGTAACGGAGGATTGCCTTTTGGAGAACTTTCTCCATAAAACATTTTTGTCATTGTCCTTAGATAGTGTACAACTGAAAGATAGTACACTCCGTCTGTAGCATATTCATTATAATATTCTCCGATAATAGTAATTGCATCTACTTGACTATTTTGATATGCATTATAAGGATAATTTGTATGTATAGGTTGAATTTGTGAATAGTTAGTACTATTACCAAAAAGTATACTAGGTGTAAAAGGAAAAACAACTTCATTATTAGTCTGTGAAAAGCTAGATAAAGTAGGTGCATCTCTAATTGTATTAGGCACACTTAATCTTACTCTCCAAGATGCAGCATTAGAATTTTGCCCGCCGGCGCCAGATGCTGCATTTCTAGTTGATGCAGAATTAGGGTCTTGCCAGCCGCCGCCGCCAGATGTACTAGTAAATATAGCCGAAACTCCTTGTCTAAGAAGAGTATTTGCGCCTGCGCCAACACCTTGTGAAAGGTTTTGTAACATTCTATTTTGAGAAGCTAATCTTGTAGGATCTAAAGAAAGCTGACCTTGGTTTCGGTATCCTATGTCATTATTTCTGTTTGATGCTATTTGAGCTGTGCTTCTAACTTCGGCTCCTAATTGGTTAAATACTGTTTGTGCAGCATTTTGCCCAATTGACGCCAATTGATTAAACGCATTTAGAATAGACATATTTATTCTCCTTTGATAATGTATTTAGTTGACAAAATTAACTATGTATATTATTATAATAGTAAGCGATGGAGAAATCATGAGAAAACAAAATTATCTTAATAACAAAGACATATTAAAAGAAATACACAAGTCAAAGAATACATTCAATAGTTTTACTGATCCGAGTTATGGTCTTTATGATATTATTTTACCAAGTGTAGATAAAATTAATATAAGAACTATAGCCGAAGCAAAGCGAAATAAAGCAAAAAGGTTATCTACTGAAGACTATAATAGAAGAAAAGAAGCTGGACAAAAAGTCAAGCAGGCAGAATGCGAAGTTGATTATAAAAAAATTACAAAAGAAGAATTGATCTTCCGTATAATGACATTTGATCATATTCCAGAAGAGCCAGGACGTAAAAAGAATCCAAAGACAGTAGCTGACACAAAAACTAAACTAAACTTTCCGCCTTTTCACCACTATAAATTTGATACTAACGGAGAATTACAGTTAGTTGGAAAAAGTCACTGGGTCGGAGGCATGAAAAACGGATACTTTTCAAAAGATCACGGCGGAGCAACTAACAAACTTGCAATGATGTGGATGAAACTTGTTGATCGTTATGCTACCCGTGGAAATGTACGTGGATATACTTACAACGACGAAATGAAGGGTCAAGCAATACTGCAACTGTCGCAGATTGGACTACAGTTTGACGAATCAAAGTCAAATAATCCCTTTGCATATTATACAGCAGCAGTTACTAACAGTTTTGTACGTGTTATTAACTTAGAAAAGCGTAATCAGAACATTAGAGACGATATTTTAGAAATGAACGACTTAAATCCAAGTTATACAAGACTCCATGAAGGTGAGTGGGAAGCTGCTGTGAAGCGCAATGAAGAAGCAACAATGACTGCATATTCTAACACAAAAAAGTGATTGACAAGTGTTAAAAAATAGCTTATAATTAAACAAAATATGGAGAATTATAAACTTGTTCAAAAAAGCAGCGATCTTTACCGATATTCATTTTGGCTTAAAAAGTAATTCAAAGCTTCACAATCAAGATTGTGAAGACTTTGTAGACTGGTTTATAAAAACTGCCAAAGATAATGATTGTGAAACTTGTATCTTTTGCGGAGACTGGAATCATAATAGAAATAGTCTTAATCTTACGACTATGGATGCAGGATTACGAGCATTAGAAAAATTAGGTGCAGCGTTTGATAACTTCTACATGTTTGCTGGCAATCATGACTTGTACTATAAAGACAAACGTGATGTAAAATCAACTGAGTTTGCAAAACACATTCCAGGTGTTACTGTTATCGAAGAAATAACTATAGTAGATGACGTAGCATTGGTTCCGTGGTTAGTAGGTGACGAATGGAAGAAAATAAAAAACATAAATTCAAAATATTTGTTTGGACATTTTGAACTACCTAGTTTTTATATGAATGCAATGGTACAGATGCCAGATCACGGAGAACTTAAAAGCGAACATTTTAAGAATCAAGAATATGTATTCTCAGGACACTTTCACAAGCGTCAAAGACAAGGCAAAATTCATTACATCGGTAATGCATTTCCGCACAACTACGCCGATGCGTGGGACGACGAACGTGGTATGATGATTCTCGATCGTGAAAATAACTCTGAACCAGAGTACATCAACTGGCCAAATTGTCCAAAATATCGTACAATTAAACTAAGTCAATTAATCGACGAAAAAGACACTCTTATTAAACCAAATATGTACTTAAGAGTTACATTAGATCTTCCTCTTTCATTTGAAGAAGCAAGTTTTATTAAAGAAACTTTTATTAGGGACTTTGGGTGTAGAGAAATTACATTAATTCCACAAAAACAAATTGATGAAATTTCTACAGATTTAGATATTACTCAATTTGAAAGTGTAGATCAAATTGTTAGCAACGAAATTTCTTCATTAGATACTGAAAACTATAGCAAAGCAATGCTATTAGAAATTTATAACGGATTAGAGCATTAATATGATTAAGATTAAAGATCTTACAGTAAAAAACTTTATGAGTGTAGGTAATCAAACTCAAGCAGTTGATTTTGATAAGGAGCAACTGACTCTTGTACTAGGAGAGAATCTAGATCAAGGAGGCGACGATAGTGGATCACGTAACGGTACTGGTAAAACTACAATTATTAATGCGCTAAGTTATGCATTGTACGGTACTGCATTAACAAATATTAAACGAAACAACTTAATTAATAAAACTAATAGTAAAGGAATGTTAGTTACACTACATTTCGAAAAGGACGGGCTCGATTATAGAATTGAGAGAGGTAGATCTCCTAATATTTTAAAGTTTTTTATTAATGGACAGGAACAAGAATTAATCGACGAGTCACAGGGTGACAGTCGAAAAACACAAGAAACAATTAATGATTTACTTAATATGAGTCATGATATGTTTAAACATATTGTTGCATTAAACACATACAGTGAGCCATTTTTATCAATGAGAGCAAACGATCAACGTGCTATTATTGAACAATTACTCGGTATTACAATTTTGACTGAAAAAGCAGACAGTCTTAAAGATGAAATTAAAAGTAGTAAAGACGAAATTACTCAAGAGACATTAAAAATTAATGCTATTGAATCGTCTAACGAAAAAATACAAACCACTATTGATAAATTGCAAAAAAATCTTCGTGCTTGGAATGCTAAAAAGAAACAAGACATAGAAAAATTACAAAGAGCTATTGCTGAATTAGAACATTTAGATATCGAAACCGAACTTGATAATCATGAAAAATTATCAAATTGGACTGAACATAATAATGCTATTTTGGCTCTTAATAAAGAAAAAAGTACATTAGAGAACGCACTATTACGTGCAACATCTTCTGTAGAAAAAGCAGAAAAAGACATCGCAAATTTAGACGATGCAACTTGTTATACATGCGGTCAAGAACTACATAATGACAAAAAAGAAGAAATTTTGTTAACAAAAAATAAAGAACTTAACGATACAATGGCATATCAAACAGAAATTGCTGGAAAACTTGAAGAGGCAATGAAGGCACTTAGTGACATCGGTGACATTAATGGTAAGCCTACTACGTTTTACGAATCTGCAAAAGAAGCATATGAGCATAGAAATAACGTTGATAATTTAAAATCAGCATTATCAAATAAAGAAACTGAAGAAGATCCTTACAATTCACAAATTGAAGAACTAACAAATACAGCACTGCAAGAAATTAATTGGAATATTATTAATCAATTAACAGAATACAAAGAACATCAAGAATTCTTGTTAAAACTATTAACAAACAAAGATAGTTTTATCCGCAAGAAGATTATTGATCAAAACCTAGCATATCTAAACAACAGACTTACATATTATCTTGACAAACTAGGATTGCCGCATCAAGTGTTGTTCCAAAACGATTTAAACGTTGAGATTACGCAACTAGGACAAGATCTAGACTTTGATAACTTGAGCAGAGGCGAACGCAACAGACTTATCTTAGGATTGAGCTTTGCATTCCGTGATGTTTGGGAAAGCCTGTATCAAAATATCAACTTGTTGTTTATTGATGAATTAATCGATAGCGGCATGGATAGTGCTGGAGTTGAAAATTCTCTAAGTGTATTGAAAAAGATGGGCAGAGAACGTGATAAAAATATCTATTTGATTAGTCACAAAGACGAACTAGTTGGCAGAGTTAATCATGTTCTCAAAGTTATAAAAGAAAACGGTTTTACTAATTACGAAAACGATATTGAGATAGTAGAATGAAAAAAGATATACACGACGAATTAGTACAAGCATACTTAGATTATTTTACCATTAACGAAGAATGGAGCCGACGACCTTCAGTACGGCGGTACTATGCGATAAGAAAACAAATAAAGAAAATTATGAATCTAGGCAAAGAAAGACACACAGAAGTAAGGCAAGAATATTTAGATAGTAAAGAAAAATATCGAAATCCAAATAATAGTAGGCAACAGAAAAAAATTCATAAGTAAAGTATGAGTTGGACATATAAAGGTAAAGAAATATCCGAAATACCAGATGAGTACGAAGGATTTGTTTATCTTATTACCAACTCAACTAACAATCAAAAATACATAGGCAAAAAACTAGCAAAGTTTAAAACTACTAAGCCACCACTTAAAGGCAAGAAGAATAAACGTAGAGGCTACAAAGAAAGCGACTGGAAAACCTATTGGGGATCTAGTGATAGACTAAACGCAGATGTAGCAGCATTAGGCGAAGATAAGTTTACAAGAGAAATACTATACCTATGTAAAGGTAGGGGCGAAATGTCCTACATAGAGGCAAGAGAACAGTTTGATAGGCGTGTACTCGAAACAGATGAATACTACAACGGTATTATCAATGTTAGAGTAGGCGGATCAGACAAACTCAAACAGGCATTGTTAGAACATCACATCCAGGCAAAACAATCTAACACATAAGGTTGGCGGGCCAGATTAATTTACCGCTGTGGAAAAAGCTCTCGTATAGAAGCACACGTAACATGCTGAGTCGCGCCTGGTAATAAGGCGTTGGATTGGCATAGGTTGAATGTTAGCAGTCGAAAAACACAAACACAGTACATAAAAACTCTTTAGCAATAGGAACGAAGCGAGAGGTAGCTGGAAACAGCGATGTCGACGTAGGTTGGGAAAGGTCAGAGCCCATTGTACTTTGTGTATAAACAATTACCTACTTCCAATGTCTCGGCTGGTGCATGACTCACATGAAGCGCATTTTGAGATTAGATGGGACCGTAACAGGTTCCGTCTGACTGAAACGATCTACATGAAACTTAAACATTATGACATTCGTCATAATGCATCTATATATTAATACTAATAGCTTTTATCAACAAACGAAGTATTATAGTTCGAGCGTTTAGCGAAAACTAATATCTACGAAGTAGATATTTTAATAATAAATACTTTGCAGGAGTTATTGGTATGAAAATTAATGAAACTAAAAAAGATGATTTAGATGAAGGTCCTTTAGATCTATTAACTAAAAGTGGTAGAGATCAAAGACGTGCATTTAAAGGTGGTCGTGGTACATTAAAAAAGACAACTGATAATCTTAAAAAAGAATTTGCAAGTTACCTCGGACGTCAAGGCAAGAAAAACTTTAAACAAGCAACTACTCAAGATGTAATTGACTTTCTTGATGGGAAAAATG